>ERZ808054.1461-NODE-1461-length-13245-cov-6.031288_pt1 | contig 13245 bp, 12 predicted proteins | sample MGYA00380201_ERZ808054 | MGnify/ENA primary metagenome ERZ808054 (study PRJEB31490, sample SAMN06133419) | mouse gut metagenome | isolation source: Z5_2 | host: mice | place: China: Chengdu | collected 2015-05 ... | reverse complement strand
TCGGGGTGACAGGATTCGAACCTGCGACCTCCTGGTCCCAAACCAGGCGCTCTAGCCAAGCTGAGCCACACCCCGGAATGCCATCCCGCCCTGTCACAGCGCAAGATATATTATATTACAGCATTCCAATTATGTCAACATATTTTTCCTGAATTCATAAAAATCCATCCTATAAATAGCGAATGGAAAAATTCGCTTTCCCTTCCTCATCCAATTCCATCAAAATGTAAGACGGACGCCTTCCCGCCTGTCTCGGGTAAGTCAGGCTCCCCGGATTGACCGCGATCAAGCCGCCGGAAGTATCTATAACCGGTTTGTGCGTATGCCCGTACATCACGATATCCGCGCCCCTGGATCTGGCCTCTTCCTTCAATATTGCATTCTCCATCGCAACATAATAATTATGTCCGTGGGTCAGCCACACATGATAATTTCCGATCTGAAATTCCTTTTCCCTCGGCAGATCGGTAAAATAATCGTTATTTCCGGCCACCATTTCCACCGGACAGCCAGCGCTCTTACTGATGGTGTACTCGCTTCCTTCTACGTCGCCGCAATGGATCACCATATCCACCGGCTTTACCCGTTCCAAAACCTTCAGATAATTATTGTTCTGACGATGTGTATCGCTTACTATCAATATCCGCATATGTTTTCTTCCTATAATCTCTTTCTCAATTCATCCTTCATCTTACGCAGTGCTCTTCCCCTATGGCTGACGCTGTTCTTTTCCTCATCGCTTAGCTCTGCCGTTGTCCTGCCGAATTCCGGGACAAAGAATATAGGATCATAACCAAAGCCGTTGCTTCCCTTTTCCTCATAGTCGATCCATCCTTCAATCTCCCCATGGGTGACCACCTCTTCCCCATCTGGAAAAACCGCTGCGATCGCGCATACAAACCGGGCTGTCCTCTCTTCTTGGGGTACTCCCTCCAAGCGTTGGATAATATTGGCATTTTTAATGGAATACGGAGTATCTTCCCCCATATATCTTGCAGAATAAATACCCGGTTCTCTATTCAGATGATCCACTTCCAGACCGGAATCATCTGCCAGAACGATCTCTCCGCACACTTTTCCTACCGCTCTTGCCTTTATGGCGGCATTCTCCTCAAATGTGGCTCCATTTTCTTCTATCTCAATGTCCGCTCCGATCTCCGCCATGGAAACCACCTCCAAATCCATGTCAGCCAGGATTTCCCTGATCTCCCGCATTTTACCGGCATTTCCCGTAGCGAATACAATTTTCCTTTTCATAGCTTCTCCTTCTTTCACCGAATGGATTTAACAGAACTCTTCCGCAGGGCGCTTCGGCCGGGCCGGCGGTTTCGGACCGATATACTGATAATAATAGGCTTTCATCATGCCATTATATATTTTCCTGTTTTTATCGGCCTTCCTGCGCATATCCCTCTCCACATGTTCATAAGAAGAAATCATATACAGCGACCAGGAATCAAGCAATGCAAATCTTTCGCCAAGCGCCGTATATAAAGAAGGCAGATCCGCTTCTTCCAGCCGTTCCCCATAAGGAGGATTCGTAATAATAAACCCATATTTTTTTCCATGACTCAACATATCCACGCCCCGCTTCTGGAAATGGATCATGTTGTCCACACCGGCCAAGCGCGCGTTTTCCCTGGCTGCCGCCAGCGCGCTTTCATCGATATCAAACCCCTGTATGTCTGTTTCCACGCTCAGATCCACCATTTCCCTTGCTTCTTCCAGCGTATCATACCAGATTCGCTTTCCTGCCACATGCCCCCATTCCATTGCCGAAAATTCCCGGTTCATGCCTGGTGCCATATTCGCCGCCATCATTGCCGCCTCAATCGGAAACGTACCGCTGCCGCAGAACGGATCCACCAATATCCGGTGCGCTTTCCATGGAGTCAGCATGATCAGCGCCGCCGCAAGGTTCTCCGCAATCGGCGCCTGTACCGACATCTTCCGGTATCCTCTCTTATGAAGCGATTCACCGGTTGTATCCAATCCTACCGTAACTTCGTCTTTTAGCAAAAAAACTCTTACGGGAAAAGACTGTCCGTCTTCCGCAAACCATTCCTGGCGATACACCTTCTTCAACCGCTCTACCATCGCTTTTTTCATGACAGACTGGATATCGGAAGGGCTGAACAACTTGCTCTTCACACTTCCCGCCTTCTTTATCCAGAACTTTCCGTCCCGGGGAATATATTCCTCCCACGTAAGACCTGCCGTTCCCTGAAAAAGTTCCTCAAAAGTCTCCGCCCGAAAACTCCCGACCTTAATCAATATCCTTTCCGCCGTTCTTAAAAAAACATTGGCGCGGCAGACCGCTTCCTCATCGCCGAGGAAAGTCACCCTGCCGTCTTCCACTTTGCTGATATCATATCCAAGGTTATCGATTTCCTTTTTTAAAACCGCTTCCAGGCCGAAATGGCAAGGCGCTATCAGTTCGTATTTCTTCATTCCTAACCTCCGTACCCCCTTCCGGCGGCACAATCTTTCTTACTATAGAATTAAAAAATACCAATATTTTAATTCCCGTCTCCGTCCTCTAATTTTCCTTCCCACTCTATCATAATCGCCTCGCAGCTGTCAACATCGATCTCTTCCACCGCTTCTTTCAACCGCGCAAACATATCCTTCTGCCAGCCCTCATAACGATATTGATCCATTTCCTGAATGACTTCCTCCATTCCATCCATGTCCAGATCGTCTACTGCCCCCCGCATCCTGCCAAAACAATTTTGAACCGCCTCCGCAGGGGCCTTTTCTTTTCCGGCGTCTCCTTTCGCACTGTCAGCGCAAAAGGGTTCCAATATGGAGCGATAGCCCATATACTGCTCCAGCATTTTATCCGTATGCCTATGTATCGAAAGGGCATCCCTGGCATTCCCCGCTTTTTCCATCGCCGCCGCTCTTTCGGAAAGCACCATGGCGCCGATCTGTTTCGAGGAATTTTTCAGCGCATGGACTTCTATGGTATATTCCGTCCAATTTTCTGCCTCTTCCAGTTCCTTGATCAGTTTTGCTTTTTTATCAATGCTATGGTAATACACCTTTAAAACTTTCCAGAACAACTCCTCGCTGACCAAAAATTCCATGGCATATTTGATATCCAGATCTCCGACTACGATATGATCGGATTTTTTCTCTCCCTTATCAATATTTCTCGTATGATGGATCTTCTGAACCTTTTCGATCGGAAGCCATTGTTTCACTTTGGAAGCCAGCAGACGAAGTTCAATGGGCTTAGGGATAAAATCGTTCATCCCCTCCCGGCAAAACATCTCTTTCGTTCCTTCCACTGCATTTGCAGTAAGGGCTATGATCGGCACATCATCATATTCGGGATGAAAACGCCGGATAATATGCGTAGTCTCCACTCCGTCCAGTTCCGGCATCATATGATCCATAAAAACAATGTCGTAATGAAATTTTGATATTTTATCCACAGCCGCTTTTCCGCTCGTTACCGTATCAATTTTCATCTTCAGCGGTTCCATAATGCCTTCCGCCACAGTCAGATTCACCGCATTATCATCCACGATCAGAACGTTGGCATCGGGAGCTATAAAATCAAATTCCTTTTTATCCGTATCGTCGTCAAAATGAAACTCCTCCCCGTTAAATATCATGGCAATCGTCAATGCAAATAAGGGTTTCCGCACCACGACCAGATTAGGAATGTTATAATCGACGCTGTCATAAAATTCGATAAGAAGCACGGCCATAATCTGCGGATTTTGCCGGACAAACGCTTCCACCATACCGGAAAACAGCGGATATTCTATAAACAGAAAAATCTTTTTCCCTTCCGGGAAGGTATGAAAATCTTTGGAATCCTTCAATATATAATCCACGCCCAGATCCGTCACATCGGAACACAAGCTCTCTCTTATATAAGGATTGGAAACAAGAACTCCTGCCAAAAGGGAATCCGCATCCTGAATAGTAATGCTCGGAGCCTTATTTATGACCTTTTGGGGCAGCGCGCAGGAAAATTTGCTTCCTTTCTCATATTCGCTTTCCACCCAAATATCCCCGTTCATTAAAGACAAAAGCCTTTTTGAGATTGCAAGCCCGAGTCCCGTCCCTTCAATATTTCGGTTTCTCTTACTGTCCACCTGCTGAAAAGATTGAAACAACTTGCTGATATCTTCCTTTTTAATGCCGATTCCGGTGTCCTCCACGGATATACGCATTTCGATTTCATCAGGGGCTGTCTCAACATAATTCATTTTCATGGTGATCCTCCCCCGCGCAGTAAACTTTGCCGCATTATTGAGAAGGTTCAGCAAAACCTGTTTAATACGGATGCTGTCTCCATACAGCTCGCTCGGCAGATCCGGCGAAACATCAAGTATCAGCTCCACATCCTTTTCTTTTAACCTTGTCATGACGATATTCGCCACATCGTATACGATGGACATAGGCTCGTATTTTACCTCATTAATGTCCATTCTTCCGGATTCTATCTTTGTAAAATCGAGAATATCGTTAATAATCGTCAGCAGCGATCTTCCCGCTTCCTTGATCTGGGTGATATATTCCCTCGCAACAGGAGGCAGTTCTTCCCTGAGGGCCATTTCCGCCATACCGATTACCGCATTCATGGGCGTTCTGATTTCATGGCTCATATTAGCCAGAAAATCCGATTTCATATTTCCCGATTTTTCCAGTTCCTTATTCGCCCGGTAAACAAGATATTTATTATATGCCATATCGGATAAAACGCTGGCAATCATATGGAGAAACTTTGCCGCATTGTCTACCGTTTCCCTGTCGATGATCCTTATTTTTTTAGCAGCCTCCACATACTCTTCCGGGTCTACGCCGATCCTGGCGGCAACTTTCCTTATTTTTTCCGGGTCGGCCGCCTTCGTCAAAACCTGTCCGCCAAGAAAACATCCCATAAGTCTGCCATCCGCCACGATGGGAGCAGAGAACTCCACAAGATCCGCATGGCAGAAATAAACGGCTGCCTTGCCCTTCTTCATCGCCAGTTCCGCTCCCCATTTATCGCATTCTATGCAACACTTGCAGCCCTTTTCCGTGCTTCGCGTATATTTCATGCAAAATTCCGAAAAATTCGAGCCTTCTGTTACGGGAATACCGTCCGAATCCGTTGTAAGCGCCGCAATGCCTGTCATATTGGAAAAACCGTCCTGTATTTTCTGCAAAGTTTCTTTATCAATCAAATCTGTCAGTTGCAGTTCATAATCCATGTCCATAGGTTCATCCTCTTTTCCATAGGTTTACGTCACTTTAGCCGATCAGCTTTTGGATCGTATCCAGCAGCCGGTCCCGATTGATCGGTTTGAGCAGGTAACTCTGCGGTTTCATGACAAGCGCTTCCCGAATTTTCTTGCTTTCCGTCACTCCGGTCAGAAAAACTACCGGTATGTCTCTGGTAGCGCTGGAAGCCCGCAGTTTTTCCAAAACGACAATGCCGTTCTCATCCGGCATTTCGTAGTCCAGCAGGATCAGATCCGTTTTCTTTTTTTGCAAAAATTTTAAAGCAACCTTGCCGCTGAGAGCCGTTGCCACATCATATTTTTCATGCAAATGCTCTTTCACAAGCCTTAGCATCATGGAATTATCATCTACTACAAGAATATGTTTCCGCTGCGAATCCGATGATTCCCGCACGGCATTTTGTCCAAAGGAAGATCCTCCGGCCATAGGGGGCATTCCTGTCTGCCCTGCGGACGCATTCCCTGTCGCGGACGCATTTCCTGTCGCAAACGTCCCTCCTCCTAAACCCGTATTTTCTTTTGCGGCGTCTTTTTGCGCCTCCCTCTCCTTCCTCGGCTTTTTTCCCCTGAAAAATTTCAGTATTCTTTCCTGGATAGCTTCCGCAGACAACGGTCTGTACAGAATAAGGTCTGCAACATTCACCGCCATCTTTTCAAATTCATCGCATTCCTCTTTGGAACCGAGCAAAACAAATGGAATATCTTCCTGGGCCAATTTATATTTAACACTCGCCATCTGCATAATATGGTCTCTCGGCTCATTGTGAAGACAATATACAAAAGCGTCCGGCTCATAACAATTCATATGCCTGATGATATCAGCATAGCGGATTGAGGTAGTCAGAGCTTCAAAATTGTTTTCCATCTGATGAAAGAAACTGTCAATTACGGAAGCATTATTCCCTGTTACCAGAACTTTATACTTCATCACAATCCTCCTTCTATGATTTATCATTATAGCTATTATATACAATATTCTCTTAATTTTCCACTATCATTTCGATCTCCTTAGCTGATTTTTAACACCTTTGTCCTCATCGAATAGAGAAGATTCACCTTCCCTGCGCATCGCACCCCGGTGCATAAAAAAAGCTGCGCATCTTGATCCGATGCGCAGCCCGCCAGGCTTCTGCTTAGAAATTGTTGTTATTGTTTTTCTGGCTGTTGTTGGAAGAATTGCTGTTGCTGCAATTCTTCTGGTTCTGTTTTTCGTTATTGCTGTTATTGTACTTGTTTTCCTGATTCTGTTTTTCATTCTGGTTATAATCGTTTTTAGACATTTTGCATTCCTCCTGATTAATTTTTGTTACAGGAATAGTATGTCTTGTACAGATATAAAGTATTCATTTTCCTTTATAGGACTTTAGTACTGCTTTTTTATTCATTTTGCACAGTTTTTCCATTAGGACTTTAGTACTATTTACGTATTGCAATTCAAAAAAACCCTGTTATAATTAAAACATAAATAGAAATAACCCTTCATCGTTTCTATTTATAGACCCTTATATTAATTATTTATACTCCCCTCATTAGAGCGTCAGACCCTTTCTGGCGCTCTATTCATTTTCACTGATTATGATATGAAAAGAAGCTCACGCCCCACTGAGCCGTCAGCCTCCACTCTCTAACTTCTTCTTCTGAGCATCCGCACAATAAGCACCACGCAGATAAATGGTATAATAATAGGAAGAAACATGGACACTACCGAACCTATAATGCTGACCACCGCAAGTACCAGCAAGATAACCAGAACAAACATCAGCCACCCAGGCATACGGTATACCCGGGGCGCATTGCTGTCCCTTTCGCCATTCCACCCATTTCCCTGTGAACCATCTTCATATACTTCGTCATATTCCTGGCCGCTGTAGCTGCGCGTCTGGGATCTGGACGCCTGAAGAATCGTCTTGGCCAGCAGTCTTGGATCTCCCAGCGCAGCGATGATTTCTTCTTCGCTTCGCCCTGACCGGAGCTGCGTATCAAAATATTCTTCATAGTAACGCATATTTTCATTCACCGTACTGCTCGTCAGATTCCCCGCCAGCGCCCTGTGCAGACTGTCCATAAATTCGCTTCTAGTCATAATTCCTCACCTTCTCATTTAAAACGTATTTAAAATACAAAATCACGTCAATGGGCCTATCAGCCTCAATATGCGGCCCATCATTCGATTGAATATAGATATATTTTTATAATATTTCATATCTACCTCTATGCACCGGCCCAATGTTTCCTGAAAATCCTTCTCCACATCGAAAACAGCCTCATTCCTGAACAGATAAGCGGCGCATTCAAAATGATGGTACAGGCTCCGATAATCCATATTGACGGTTCCTACTACTGCTTTTTCATCATCCGACGTAAATACCTTTGCATGGATAAAACCTGGCTTATATTCATATACTTTAACTCCCGCCGCCAGCAGGTCGGGATAATATGTCCTGGACATTGCAAAGATCGTCCTTTTATCCGGTATATGCGGAATAATGATCCTCACATCCACCCCGCGCCGGGCTGCATACTGGATCGCATCCAGCATCGCATTATCCACAATAAAATAGGGCGTCATAATATGTATATATCTGACCGCCTGATGAATGATATCCAGATAAATTGTCTCTGCCACATTTTCAGGCATCGTCGGCCCGTCGCCATAAGGCATTACAAAACCGGAGCCTCTCTGCTTGGTCCAAAATCCGGATCTGATATATCTGGCATAATCCTCCGTCCCCCGCTCGGAACCATTCCACATCTGGAGAAACATGAGCGTAAAGCTTTTTACAGCCTCTCCTTCTATCTTGATGGCGGTATCCTTCCAATGCCCGTATTTCGCCTTTGCATTTATATATTCATCCGCCAGATTAACGCCTCCCGTATAAGCCGCTTTCCCGTCTATAACAAGGATTTTCCTATGATCCCGGTTATTCTGGGAAGTGGACATCAGGGGCCTTATGGGGGCAAACATCTTCGCCTGGATTCCAAGCGTTCTCAGTTTTTTCGGATATGAATAAGGAAGGAGGAGAATGGAACACATCCCGTCATACATAAAGCGGACTTCTACGCCTTCCCTGGCCTTCCGCTCCAGTATTTCAAGAATACTGTTCCACATTTTCCCCCGTTCTACAATAAAATATTCCAGAAAAATAAACTCTTCCGCCTTTTCCAGTTCTTTCAGCATATCCTCATATTTTGCCTCACCGGAAGGAAAATAAACAACGGAACTGTTTTTATAAGAAGGGAAGCCTCCGATCTCCTCCGTATAGCGGCTTAATCCCGCCATATGGAGGTCTGTTTTTTCGATTTCCCTTTTTGTCTCTTCATCCGTATGCATAAAGGCTTCCGTCTCTTTCAGCCTTCTGTCCAGTCCCTTTTTCAGCCCTATGTTGCCCCAGTTTCCGACTACAAACAGATAAAGCAGCACGCCGAATACCGGCGCCGTACAAATAGGTATTACCCATGTAAGTTTAAATTCCGGCGTTTCATCTTTGTTAATAATATAAACCAGCACCACCGCGCTAAGTGCCAGCATCAGCAGCAGCGAGATTTCCGAATATTCTCCCAGCCATTTAAAACCGGCAAACAGCCAGAATATCTGTACCAGAAGAAGTGCAAATGTGATCATGGTGCGGCTGAATACTATTTTAAAGAGTACGCTCCAATATTTTTTCAATTCAATGCCAGCTTTCTTTTTAACAGGTGAATCGTTTCTCTTTTAATAATTTTCCGCCTTTACCTGAAAATATGCCTGTGGATGCGCACATACAGGGCAAACTTCCGGCGCTTCTTTTCCTACGCAGATATGTCCGCAGTTCGCACACTGCCAAATAGTATCCCCATCTTTGGAAAATACCAGTCCGCCTTCGATATTCGCCAGCAGTTTGCGGTATCTTTCCTCATGTTCTTTCTCTATAGCGGCAACGCCTTCAAATAAAGCGGCGATCTCCTCAAATCCTTCTTCCCTCGCTTCCTTTGCAAACCCGGCATACATATCCGTCCATTCGTAATTTTCACCTTCCGCAGCATCTTTGAGATTTTCCTCGGTACTGCCGATACCGTCGTTCAAAAGCTTGTACCACATCTTGGCATGCTCTTTCTCATTATTTGCCGTTTCTTCAAAGATAGCCGCAATCTGTACATAGCCGTCTTTCTTTGCCTTAGACGCATAATACGAATACTTATTTCTTGCCTGTGATTCCCCTGCAAATGCCGCCTGTAAATTCGCTTCTGTTTTGGTTCCTTTTAACTTTGACATATTTTTCTCCTTTGCATTTCCCAAACCTAAATTTTAATTATAGAAAGTTTATCACATAACTATCTAATATGAAATAAAATAAATATAAAGTTTTTATATTTTTAATCTCTATTCAATGTATATAGGATCTCCTCAAAACACACGCCATCGGCAGCCGGAACATCCATCTCCACCGATTTCAAAATTCCCCTTCTTACAAAATCCGACGCTTTTTTCACGGATTCTTCAAAATCCACGCCGTTTACCGCGTCAGCCGCTATAATAGAGGCAAATACATCCCCCGTGCCGGAACGTTCCGCTCCCGCCTTATGAACCTGTATCATTTTCGGCGTTTTTCCCCTTTCCGCTACATAGCTTGCTATAAATTCCCCCTGCAAAATTCCTGTCACCACCACTTTTTCCGGCCCCCGTTCCATCAATTTCCGGGCCATATCATAAAGTTCCTCTTCTTTCCACCCGCTGTCCTTATAAGCCGTATCCGTCAGCCGGCAGCATTCGGTCACATTAGGAGTAATAATGTCCGCATACTCTATCAATTTTTTCATTTCATTGCACATTTCTTCGGTATAGGTCACATATATCCTGCCATTATCGCCCATCACCGGATCAATGATCACCTGGGTTCTCCCGCTTCGAAATTCTTCAATAAAACGGATTACCATTTCTATCTGGGCCACGGAGCCGAGAAAGCCGGACGTAATCCCCTCAAATTTCAGCCCAAGCCTCCTCCATTTCGAAATATATTCTTCCATCCTATCCGTATAGTCGTCGAAAAAGTACTCTCCATAGCCCATATGATTCGAAAGAATGGACGTAGGCAAGGGACAGCACTGGACGCCCAAATAAGAAATAATGGGGAGGGACACCGTCAGCGAACATCTCCCAAAACCGGACATATCATTGATAACCGCTATTTTTTTCTGGTGATTATGCGACATTGTTTTTTTCTCCTTTTATAATAAATGCAATTATATGTTTTCCTTCCGGTATTGTCAATGGAGAGTGATTTTCCTACATGCTTTCTTCTGTTGATACCCATCTGGTCAATACGAACGTGGTATTGATTTTTGACTCATCCTCTCAACTATTTAATGACATATATGTCATTTTGAAATCCGATTGGAAGCCCCGGCAGAAAACCGAAATCCCGCCGATCCTTCCCCCGGCTCTTCCCTCTCGCTTGGCCTCCCTCTGCCATGATGCTTACAAAAATTGATTGCCGTAGCCAAAGACTTGCATTGCCTTATTCTGCCTTCTAGTCTATAATAGACTTATATCTTATCTGTAAACTATAATGAATGGAGGTAGAAAATGAGCAGATTTACATTACCAAGAGACATTTATCATGGCAAGGGCTGCCTTGCCGAATTGAAAAACCTGAAAGGCAAAAAAGCAATTCTCGTAGTAGGCGGCGGTTCCATGAAACGTCAGGGCTTCCTCGATAAAGCGGTGGAATACCTGAAAGAAGGCGGCATGGAAGTCAGCCTGTTCGAAGGAGTAGAACCTGACCCGTCCGTAGAGACCGTTATGAAAGGCGCTCAGGCGATGCGCGATTTCGAGCCCGACTGGATCGTTGCCATGGGCGGAGGTTCCCCTATCGATGCGGCAAAAGCAATGTGGGCATTCTACGAATATCCTGAAACTACTTTCGAAGACTTATGCGTTCCCTTCAACTTCCCGGAACTGAGGCAGAAAGCAAAATTCGCCGCTATCCCCTCAACCTCCGGAACGGCTACCGAAGTAACCGCATTTTCCGTTATTACCGATTACGCTGCCGGGATCAAATATCCTCTGGCAGATTTCAACATTACGCCCGATGTGGCTATCGTTGACCCCGATCTCGTAGAAGCGCTCCCGCCCAAGCAGGTAGCTTATACGGGAATGGACGCCCTTACCCATGCTGTTGAAGCCTATGTGTCCACATTGCATTGCGCTTTCACCGATCCACTGGCTCTTCAGGCAATCGAAATGGTATTCGACTACCTCCCGGCTTCCTACAATGGCAATATGACCGCAAGGGAAGAAATGCACTATGCACAATGTCTGGCTGGAATGGCATTCTCCAATGCACTGCTCGGCATCGTACACTCCATGGCTCATAAAACAGGCGCTGCATTCTCCACCGGCCATATTACCCACGGATGTGCCAACGCTATGTACCTTCCTTTCGTTATCAAGTACAATGCAAAAGAAGCAACGGCAGCATCCCGCTATGCGGAAATCGCCCGCAGAATGGGTTTAGCAGGCGCTTCCGAGCAAGCACTGATCAACAGCCTGTGCGAAAAAATAGATGAATTCAACGTAAAGCTGAATATTCCGAAAACATTAAAAGATTTTGGCATTAAGGAAGATGAATTCAAAGAAAAAATCGCAAAGATTTCCGAACTTGCCGTAGGCGATGCATGCACCGGATCCAATCCGAGGACGATCGACCCGGCTGCCATGGAAAAATTATTCACCTGCATTTATTATGGCACGGAAGTAGATTTTTAAAAATACATAAAAGGATACGAACGCAATACATGAAAGTGTCGCAAAATCAATTCGATTTGATGATTTTGCGACACTCTCTTTTACAGGCTATTTACCGCAGCATCATTGCATACAAATCGTTCTAATCATCTGTCAAGGTAAAGTACAGATAGTCATCTCCATTTTCCCCATCTTGATTGCCTCTTTGGTTTTACTGCCGCCCCTAAAATAGTTGCCCGTATACCTTGAAATAAAGTCGCTGATGATATCGTTTTCTTCTTCCGCCTCGCCTTCCAAGACATCTGCCAGCATGCCCTGCTGGGCATCTGTCAGGGTACACCTCGGCTTGCATTGGAATATGACGCAGTCCAAAAGTTTAAAAATGTCATTGCTGTTCATACTGCTTCTCCTTCCCTTCTGTATTTTCCCGAAGCATAAAAAAAGGAACTGCGATGCACGACAACTAATCGCAGTCCTTCCAGACTCCGATTCCTCACTGGGGAGTACCCCGGCGGCAAATTGCCCGCCGCCAACGCACTCCAGTGAGAAATCAAGAACAGGGTGCAAGTATGCGTCCACACTCTACACCCCGTTTCTATATCATGAGGCACAGACAGAGCCTGACAGCACGCAAAAGGCATTGTTTTTTATGCCCAATTATCTTATAATAATTCTTGCGTGTATCGCAGACTTCGTCTGTATTGTGTGGTAGGATAGATACCATCCCTTGCCCCGGAGAGTTGCCGCTCTCCGGGGTGGTACACCTTACCGTCCTTGAATTTCTCAACTCACATTTTAGCATACACACTTATGCTTTACAAGCCTCAAATGTGCTGCCCCCTGCCGGCAGATCATGCCATATTTCCGGCTGACGTTATGGCTGCCGCTGTTTTTCCTATCCCTTACTGCCATGACTCATACCTCCAAAGCTTTTCATATAAAATATAGGCGCAACTCCCGGGGAATGGATAACTTTGCGCTCCATCAAATCCTCTCTCTTGAAAAACGCAGAAAACCGAAAAAGTATTTCATCCGTATTTCAGATCATATAGACAAGATTTGTTACACTTTATTCCCGAAAAATCAAAAGAAAAAGGCAGAAATACTCATTTTATCAGCATTTCCGCCTACCAAAAAACACGCACATAGCGCAAAAAACGTGCGCTAGAGGATTCGAAGCTAACCTCAAATGCCCAAAAATCTGGATAGGCTACAATAAACTGGACAGATTTTTTAAGGTCATATAGTATAAAACCAATAAGCAAAGGAGCAATCAAT
>ERZ808054.1458-NODE-1458-length-13262-cov-4.493364_pt1 | contig 13262 bp, 10 predicted proteins | sample MGYA00380201_ERZ808054 | MGnify/ENA primary metagenome ERZ808054 (study PRJEB31490, sample SAMN06133419) | mouse gut metagenome | isolation source: Z5_2 | host: mice | place: China: Chengdu | collected 2015-05 ... | reverse complement strand
CGTGACTCCGTTTTCCTCCGGTTTTACCAGATAACGGTAATTTTCATAGTAGCCCTTTTGACGCCCGCTTTCCAAAATATTTTCTGCATAGTTTTCTGCCATGATCTCATCCACCGAGACAATATTGTCTCTGGTGATCAGCGTGATTTCTCCCGACTCGTCGCAGTGGACAGCAAAAAAACGGATGGTAAACTCTGCCTCCGGTCCTTCCGCCCATGCCATTTCAGAGATTGGCGGACGCAGAATGTCCGGCTGCATCGTTTTCATCTGCTCATACTCATAAATTCCTTCCAGCATATTGTCCTGCAGGGCAGCTCTCTGGAAATAATTGGCTATATTGATCCCCGCCGCGATTACCAGCATGACCGTGCCAAATGCCGCCATTGCCGCCAGAATGAACCGCCGCTGCATTTTTTTCAGCATTTGGTCTCCTCCAATGAATAGCCCACTCCGCGGACTGTCTTAATCTCAATATCCGCATGCAAAGCCTTCAGCTTTTTCCTGACAAAGCCAATATAAGTCCAGACCACATCCATTCCGGCATCCGAATCCTGCCCCCACACCTTATCCATTAAATAGTCCGTGGAAAAGACATGATGGGGATGTCCCATAAAAAGCTCTGCCAATTGAAATTCTTTATTATTCAGCCTTACCCGCTCCACACCGCAGGACAGTTCATAACAATTACAATCCAGCTTCACCTTTCCAAAGGACAGCACACTGGCACTGTAGCCTGCATTCCTGCGGACTAATGCCTTGACCCTTGCAATAAATTCCCTGCTGGCAAAGGGTTTGGGCAGATAATCATCTGCCCCCGCCTCTAACCCTGCCACCCGGTCCTCAATTTCACCTTTTGCCGTCAGCATCATGATCGGGACTGCTGACTTTTCTTCTCTGATCGCAGACAGCACCTCCAGTCCGTTCATCCCCGGCATCATAATATCCAGCACGATCGCATCATACTCTACGCTGTGAAAAAAGTCCAGTGCCTCTGATCCATTGTGTACAATATCTACAGAAAATTTATTCTTTTCCAGCAAAAACTTTAATCCCCTGGCAAGCTCCACCTCATCCTCTGCAATTAAAATGCGCATGGCATACGATTCCTTTCCGTGCATAAGTTTTAATGATATTGTACATTCAATTTTTCCTTATGGGAACCCACAGCTCACAAAATAATCCGCTTTCCCCATTTTCAAAATAAATTTCAAAATCTGTGTCATCTGTTTGGCTATATCCTGTCTGCGGCGAAAACTCTTTAAAAAATTTACTCCACGTCTCACTCAGACAATCGCCATTAGGTCCAAAACACTTAAATACCACATAATCGGCAGGCTCTGTCTCCCACAAGAAATAACCACTGTTTTTAAACTTTTCCGCTTCCGCCATATCGGTATCCGCATCCAGCAATATACCAATTCCATAGTTAAAACAACCATCATCGTCTATGACAGGGCTGCACAAACCATATAAATCTCTCTTTCCCGCGACACGAAGCAGTTTCATTGGTTCAATCAAATTTTTTTCATAGCATTCTGTCCAAAAATCCGGAATGCTGTGGTCATTGTCATCACTGACAATCTCATTGGGAAAAGCCCTCACCAATGCAAGAAATTTCTGTTTCCCTTTGTGTTCCATTCTGTAATCCATAATACTACCACCTTCCAATATCATTTTGATCACAAGCGGGTTAAACAGATGAAGCTTTGCGCCTTTTTGCTTTGCCTGTCTGGGCGTAGAGCCATGAAACCGCAAAAACGCTTTGGAAAAGCTCTCCGGGGATTCATAACCGTACTTATAAGCAGCATCGATCACTGATATATCTGTTGTCTGTAGTTCCTGCGCTGCCAGTGTCAGCCGTCTGCTCCTGATATACTCATTGGCTGTCATCCCTGCAATAAAGCTGAATGTCCGGTGAAAATTGTAGCTTGACATATGCACGCTTTTGGCAACATCCATATAGTTTATATCTTCGCAGATATGTTCCTCCATATAACAGATTGCCTGCTGTATCAGTTGTATTGACATCTTGTCCGCCCTCCTTGTGTAAGGTGATTATAGCTTACTACAATTATCATTTCCTGTCCAAGCTTGCACAAATTTGATTTATCTGAATCCGATGACAGCCCAATCTCTGAGTTTATTTTGGCAAAGCTATGCAATTTTACTTCAATGTGTATACCGTCTCATTTACAATAACGGATTCCACCTTCCCCATATCCACCAGTCGGTTAAAAACAAACACCAAATGTCCGTCCTCACTTCCACAGGTATATCCGGTATTTTCAATTTCCACCTCGCAGGAATGGATCCCATCAATCGCATGCTCATGAACCACGAAACTTGTTCCATCCACATACTTAATTGCTGCATAATACACATTCCATGGATCATAAGCCTGAAGGCTGTCCAGCCCAAGCCCTGTGTTTACATCCACGTTCATGGCAATCGGGGAAAGGCTGATATTCCCGCCGTCCCCATTGACATACTCCTTTTTGCCAATCTTATTGGGGAACGGAACAAAAAGCGTATCTGTCGGCACTGCCACATCCTCATCCTCATCCTGATCCTGGTAGATTTCCAATGTCAGCCCCTGCGCCTGATCTTCCAAATCCACTACCATATAGTCATAGCAGTATAATATATTTTCCGTAGATTTTTCCAAATCTACATAGATGCTCTCACCACAGTCTGCAAAGAAAAACCGGAAGGGTGCATCCTCTGCAAACCATGCACCTTTGCTCTCATTGTCAAGCTGCCCATAGCAGAACCCCTCAACTCCCCCTTCCCTTTCCAGCGTAAATTCCACCACTGCGGCATCGCCGTCATAAGCAGCGGCAAGAACCGTCAGTCTGGTATCTCCAATTTCCTTTACAAGGGGCACAAAGGATGCTGAATTGCCAATCAGCTCCTCCGCCTTATCCAGCGCGTCATTTGTATACTCTCTCTTTGGGTAGGTAACTGTACAGGAAGTTCCTTTTTCCTCATCATATAGCACTTCCTCATGGGATTCTATATTTTCTTTCCCCAATGCACCCCATACCCGATAAAAAAACTCACTGCCCGCCGCTTTACTCACCAGAACGGGCATTGTCAAAATCAAGAGAAAGGCTGCCGCCGCTTTGACCCAGCCTCCCCGCGAAGGCGCCAAAACGCTTCTCCTGTACCTCTTTAGCATCTCGTCCTTTTTTGTTTTGTATTTTTCTGAAAATTCATGCTCTCCTGTCAGTCTGTCAAATTCTTCCACCGAAACAGAAAACTCCGTTCCGCCCATGATATTAGTCTTTTCTATCATACTTCTCCCCATTTCTATTTGACCTGTTTTAACAATTTCTTTGCCCGCTCAAACCTTTTTCTTACATTTGCCTCCGAAATCCCTAATTTGGCGGATGTTTCCTTCACGGATAAAGCTTTCACTGCCAGACATTCCACCACCTCATAATAACAGGGCTTTAAACCGGAGATCAGCTCCATAAGCTCAGCCGCTTCCCCATCCTCTTTGGACTGCGTTGCCTGTTCAATATAAGAATCTGCATCACAGGAACAGAACAGCTCCTGCTCTCTTTTCTTTTTATTATAGATATCTATGGCGGAGTTCCGGATCACAGTGATTATGTACTTCTTACAATCATCGGAACAGGCATCCTCAAAATATACCCGCCCTTTCATCAGCTTCAAAAAAGCATCCTGTACTGCATCCTCCGCCCATCCGGAATCCTGCACAATATAATACGCCATCTGGTACATTTTCTGCTCGTATAACTGATAACACCTTTCCATAAAGGCTGCCAGCTCTTTTCCCTCACCCTGTTTATTGGAATTCCGGTATTTCATACACATATCCCTCATCCATATTTCCATATAGCGAAATCCTGCACTGGGAACGCAGCTCCTCACTGTCGCTTACCGGAACATAAAAACCAACCGTTACCGTCTTAGTCTCCCCCGGTTTCACAAACACATGATAATAATCATTTTTCCCTTGCCCCGGTTCTGACAAATATACCGGAAAGGAACCACCCCATTGGTCAGACTCATCCTGTTCCTTTGGCATGATCATAAATAAAGACAGATTCATCTCCCCTTTTCCATCATTGTCGTCCCCCTGGTAATCAATATTCTGGATATCAACCTGCATCAGGAGAAACTTGCTTCTGTCCGCATAACTTCTTGCATCCTCCAGTACCATTTTTTCTTCGCTAATAGACACATCTTCCGCTGATTCATATAGCTTAAAATCATGCAGCGTGTAAACAAGCGAACCGGAATCATATACCGGTTTATCCGGACCTGTTTCGATCACCACGCTGCCACTCCCTGCTGCCGCACTGGATGTGCCCATTTCATCCGCAGAACTTCCTTCCTCACCGGCATCTTGTGTCTCAGCTTCTCCCGCACCAGTTTCCTGCTCACCGGCTTCCTCCACGCCAGCCTCTTGCGCGCTAATCTCTTCTACACCGGCTTCCTTCGTATCTGACCCGGAATTTCCACATCCTCCCAGCAGCAGCGCACCGCACAACAGCATGGCAACCCAATTTTTGTTTTTCATTTTCTGTCACTCCTTTGTCTTATAATGTATTTACATTATCTACAACCGCCGGGAAAGTGATTTTGTGACAAAAATAAAAAATTTTCTTCCAAATAATCCTCAATTTGAGTCCTTCTCTTTTCTATACCATTTGCTTTGCTCATCATACAATCTGAAATACTCCCCCTTGTGCCCTAACAATTCATCATGACTGCCGACTTCAACAATCCTCCCCTGTTTCATAACAACAATCTCATCAACATACCTGCAAAGTCCGATCCGGTGGGAAACAATTATGCTGGTATATCCTTTGACAATATCCAAAAACAGTTTCAAAATTTCTGTTTCTGCTATAGGATCTAACGCACTTGTCGGTTCGTCCAGAATAAAGAAATCACAGTCCCTGAATAATCCCCTTGCAATTGCGATCCTCTGCCACTGCCCGCCTGAATACTCACGACCTCCAAACTGCGCTCCCAACCGCTGGTCAATATGATCTGCAGGTGCCTGAATTCTTTCCAGGCACCTGATAATATGCTCTGTGTCATCCAAGTGACCAACATCTGATATCGCTACATTTTCCCGCAATGTTAAATGATACCTGGTAAAATCCTGTAACACAGTAGATATTTTTTTACTGATGTTTGCATTTCTGTACACCACTTTTTCTGTTTTGAGATAAATTTCCCCTTCATCAGGCTCGTAAACCCCCATTAGCAATTTTACCAGCGTACTTTTTCCACAGCCGTTTTCCCCTACAAGCGCTATGCGCTTTCCTTTTAACAAAGATAAATTAATATCTGATAACGCTTTTCTTGTGCTTGACGGATAAGAAAATGAAACTTTATCAAAACGAATTTCTTCCGGGAACTGTTCTATCCTCACTGGCGGTTTTGTTTCTGGTAAATCCATAAACTTAAAGAAATCCGTGGCAAAAGAAATGTGCTCTCCAATCCGTCCTGTCTCTGCCAAAAGTGTCCCTGCACTGCTTTGTAATATGCCAAATGCCATAATGCATGCACCAAATTCTCCAATAGAAATTTTATGGTCAGCCACCATAAATACTGTCATCATGATGCTGATTCCTGTCCCTAATGCCTGTATTGCTCTGCATGCCATCTGATACTTCGCTGTTTTGCATTTATACTTATAACGCTCTGTTTGAACAGCAGCATTTAGGCTTTTCCACTGGTCTAAAACGTGTTCCGCTGCATGATATACATGCAACTCTTTCTCACTATCGGCAGATGTTAATAGCTTCCACAAATAGCTTGTGCGCCGCATAACCGGCGCATGCCTCTTTTCCATTGTGTAGTTTTCTTCGCTGCTAAGCTTTTGCGTAAAAAAATATGGCAACACACTGATCAGTGAAACCGGCAATAAGTAAATGCTATAGGAAGCTACCACGGTTAAGGTAGCCACTACCCCAGACCGTTCATTACGATCACAGCAAAAACCATGTATACCGCACTGATCTTATCCCTTGCAACACACACTTTAGCCTTTTGGCACATGTCATATACATCCGGTTTCTCATAATCGATCAGCGGGAGCCGTGCAAATTTCTCCGCAAGTTTTCGCTTAAAGCTTGCCGGGCACTGCTCATAAACACTGGCATTTGTCGCAACACTTCCCAAAACCATCATTACTTCTTTTATGATATAAATCCCGGTGGTCAGACCAAAAAAATACCACAAATTCTGAATATTTCCCTTGCCATTTGCATAGGAAAAAGCCTGATCAAACATTTTTGCGCTTATGGTCGTCAATATGCTGGGTGCAATTCCATCGATCAAATAGTACAATGGCGCTATAAACCCAAAAATTCCGACTGTCTGTATTACAAGGCGGTACGTCCTGCTGATGACTGACAAAGCATTATATCGCTCCTTCATGGTTTTCTTCTCCTTTTATATACCAGCGGCTTTGGGCTTCCCACATTTGTGCAAAAATTCCGCTTTTATCTATTAGTTCAGAGAAAGTTCCCTCTTCTGCAACCTTCCCCTCTGACAACACGATGATCCTGTCTGCCACGCATGTGCTGGCTAATCTATGCGAAATCATGATACCGCCCTTCTTCTGAAATGCATTCCTGAAGCATTCATACATCTCACTTTCCGCAACAGGATCTATCGCAGATGTAGGTTCATCCAAAAGAAGAAACCTTCCATCCCCATATAATGCACGCGAAATAGCCAGTCTTTGCCATTGTCCTTTTGACAAATCCCGACCTCCTTCCTCCGTTCCCAACTGGCAGTCCAAAAATCCACTTAATTCCTTACACCCGCCTGCTGCCAGAGCATCCCTGACTGCCAGATCTTCTGAAGCATCACTCTTTTCGGTATGCATAACCACATTCTGCCGTACTGTAAAATGATATTCCTCAAAATTTTGGAACACAACGCTTAGCGCACTTCTTAGTTCTGCATCCGTATGGTCTGACGCATTACGTCCATTAATTAAAACCTGCCCCCTTTGCGGCTTGTAAAGCCCGCAAACCAATTTCACGATTGTAGACTTTCCTGCGCCATTTTCGCCTACAATCGCCAGACATTCCCCTGGCAATACAGAAAATGAAACATTTTCTAAAACCCAGCATTCATTACCCGGATAGCAGAAGCTCACGTTCCTGAACTCTATGCTCTTCCCCTTTCCCCATTTTTCTTCTCCATGGCATATTCTTTTTTCCGGAAGCATCTCAAATTCCACATACAATCTTGCAAGGGTAATATTTTTGGAAATATGATGGGCATGGTCAGAAAACGTATTTGATATCATTATCATTGATGTTGCACAGTTAACCAGCGAGATAAACATCCCTACGGTGATACTGTGGGTCGATATCTTAAATATCAATGCAGCTAGTATAAATCCAATCCACACAATTGTTAAAATCCCACCTGATAAGAACAACATCTGTGACTTAATCGTTGTTTTCAGACGGTACTTTAATACCCTGCTGCTCTGCTTTTTCCAAAGCCCCATTATGTAATCCACTGACCCAAATAATTTCAGTTCAGTCAATGATCCCTTATTCTGTAATAATTCTCCCAAATAATCCATCTCTCTTTCATCCGATGCCTGGTCATAGGAAAGATTTGCCGAAAGGACAATCGCCCTGTATGAAAGATACATGTTTACCATGGATAATATTGCAAAACTGACTGGAATAACCACTCCCATCTGGGTCAATAAACATAAGTACCCTGCAAATGAAAATACACTAAGAAGCAAATCCAAGGTATGTTCATAAATATCCAGGATCTGTTCATATGGTTTTTCCGCTATTTGCGAAAGCACATCCTGATATTTCGCATCCTCAAAGACACAATAATCAACCTTCAAAAATTTCTGCGCAATATCTTGCTGCAAACCCTTCCCCAGATTTTTTTGAATTGCCGCTTTCATATACTCTCTAAGAGAAACCAAAAGCCCTTGCATACCCAAACCCAAAACATAAACTGTTGCCAGTATACATCCCTCCATAAGCGCAGATCTGCTTACAGCATCAATCATATACTGTAAAATAAAGACCAATAATGGTTGTGCTGTACTGATAAAAATAATGCATAAAATTTCCCCTAACATGCTTTTTGCGGAATACTTCCACATTTTGGCTAATATCCACGCATACGATTGCCGTATCTTCATAGATCCCCCTGTTTTGACTACTTAATCCCTATAATATCATGTAAATATCTTAAAGATGAAATGCTGTCTTTTCAATATACAAATCATTTCAGTAACATTTTGTACAAAATTTGCATATTGGATATCTTTTATTTACAGTATTTTATTTAATAAATTATTGTTTTTTTATCTCGTAATATATGATATAATAAAAATCATTAAATAAAAAGGAAGAACTACTATGCAGATAAATTATGAAAAACTTGCTGCCATTGCAACTAACCCAACTTCGCGTTCTACCATGGCAAAAGATACTAGTACAGTTTTATTTTATTATTTACAACTACTATCCAACTTAACATATGCTGCTAATCGGCTTTCCGAAAGTGAAATGGCAATGATTGTTGCCAGTTTAAATCGCTGGATAACCAAAAAAGAAATCTCCACCAGTTGTTCTTACGGTATCGGCAAAATAGTTCAGATGGAATGGGGAACTAACTTTTCACCAGAACTTTCTTACAAGCATCCCGCCGTCATTATTGAAGAATGGAAAAATACAGTATTAGTAATCCCTACCACAAGCACACCCACCAAAGTAATGGAGGCATTCCATCCAGTTGACAATCCAAATGGCAAATGGTATTATCGCAAAGTCAGTATTTCTGATGGTTTTGCCCATGATTGTGCCCTAATGTTAAATAATGCTAAAATCATGTCTAAATCTCGCATCATTTCCGTATCTGGCAATATTACAGGAAACTTGAGCGATGAAAATAATGTTTTCCGTGAAATACGCAAGACAATGATCAAAAAATTTTTTTCAAAAGAATGGATTGAACATCAGAAACTAGTACAATCGTATGAAAATGAACGACAGAAAAATAAACTATTACAAAAAGCCTATGATAAACTATTAGAGGAGAATAAGCTTCTAAAATCAGCAAATACTAAAGTTACTGCCTCAAGAGATGAATCGTCATCAGAAATCAATTGACATTTTGGCGCATATACTTTAATATAAAAAATAAGAAAGCGCTATACGCTGTAAGAGCAAGCTTTTAATTTTTTATTGTACGCCGTAAGGGCAATTTTTTAAGAAGTATTTTCGCCGTAAGGGCAGTAAAGGCACTCACTTGTGGAGTGCCTTTATATTTTGCGCAGCAAATCTCATATGCAGACCGGCTCTACCTAAAAGCAACTAGGTATAATATTGCGCCTGTGCATTCCATAGCTCATAGTATTTTCCAGATCGATCCGCCACTAATTCATCATGGCTGCCGCTCTGAACCACCTTTCCCTCATGAAACACTATGATATCTTTACAAAACCTGCAGGATGACAAGCGGTGGGAAATGAATATAGCTGTCATATTTTCCACCATTTCATCCATTTTGCTGTATATTTCAAACTCAGCAAGAGGGTCAAGCGCTGCGGTCGGTTCATCCAGTATGACCAGAAAAGCTTTGTCTTTATATAATGCTCTTGCCAATGCGATTTTTTGCGCTTCACCGCCGGAAACATTCACACCCTTCTCATCAAAATCCTTATATAATATTGTCGCTAAACCCTGCGGCAATTTATTAAGCCTTTCACCAAACCCGGCTTCATCCAGGCAGCACTTTGCTTTTTGGCTGTCATAATTTATCTTTGCGGCGATATTCTGCCCAAGTCCAAAGGAAAGCAGGGCAAAATCCTGAAATACTACGGAAAGGATCGACAAATACTGCCGGTAATCATAGCGGCGTATATCAATACCATTTAACAGGATCTCTCCATCCGTGGGGTCATAAAGGCGGCATAACAGTTTAATAAACGTTGTCTTTCCGCTGCCATTCCTGCCAACTACAGCCAGCTTCTGCCCGGCATGGACAGTCAGTGACACATTATGCAAGGCAAAATTTTTTTGTCCGGGATATCGGAATGAAACATTGCAAAATTCAATTTTATATTCCATTTTATCCTTTTCAGGTATCGGTAAGCTTCCCTGATCCATCTTATCCGGCATATCGAGAAATTCGAATACGATTCTTAAAAAGGATGCATTCGTGCAGAGATTCCCGAATGTTGAAAACAGTAAAGAAATGCCGCCGGATAAAGCCGTAATCGCACCAATATACTGGCTGACAGCCCCGATACCATATGCACCGCCAAGCGATTTAAGACACACGAAAATATACACAACACATGTAAACACCTGCGACAAGGCTCCCGCTATCGCATGGAAACCTCCCATAGGTCCTCTGGCGGCTTTTGCAAGCTTTGACTTTGCACTGAATGGATCGTACTTCTCCAAATTACTTTTACATAAAAGATCCTGACGATATATCCTGGCATCCAGCGCTCTGGACCGGTCACTGCCGAACATGCCAAACCAGAAGGAAAAAAGCCGGTTCCCCATTTTATGCTCTTCTGCATATTTCGTCCAATAACGATCTGCCTTTACAGAAAAATATGGTGTCAAAAAGGTAATCGCGACCATCACTCCGATAACCAATATGGCAAAAAGCGGATGATTAAGGATCATTAGTTTTCCGCCTGATGGCGGTACTTTTGATGTAAACAGCGGAACAGTCAGCACAGCGGCAACGCCAATCGATACTGCCGCGCTGCTCATATGCTGAAAACAAAATAATAATTTATATAATCCCCATGCTCCTGAATTGCTGTTTTGCCAGATCCGTGCACGCAGATCCTGTGTATATGCATCACTGACAGTTGCAAAATCCATTGAAAGCAATTTGTCCATAAATATTTTATTCTGGACATGCCATATCTCCGCCCACTGAATATTCTTCCACCGCTCCAGCATGGCGCCAAGCATAGTAAGAACCGCATTGAGAATGAGCACGGCAAGGATAATTTCCAAAAGCACATCCTGATTCCGCACGCTGGTAATCTCACCAATCAATTTAGCCACCAGAAAAATATTTATGTAAGGTATCAACGATTTCACTACAGCCGATGCTCCTGTGGATAACAACAGTTTAGGATTTTCACCATGCCATATTTTGCACCCTCTCAAACTTAATTTTATCATTTCTCCAAACGATATTTTTCCTGACAATTTGCTTTTAGCCATTTTCCACACCTTCCTTCTGATAATACCGGCTTTGCATTTTAAACAGTTTTGCATACTGTCCATTTTGGGCAAGTAATTCATCATGAGTTCCTTCTTCTGCTATTCCCCGGTCTGACAACAAAATAATGCGGTCGCAAAAACGAGTAGATGCAAGCCGATGAGAAATATATATTGCAGTCCTCCCTTTCGTCAGCTCATCATATTTACTGTAAATACGGCTTTCGGCAATCGGGTCAAGCGCCGCAGTAGGCTCATCAAGCACTATGACCGGCGCATTTTTGTATAATGCCCTTGCCAGCATCAGGCTCTGCACCTCACCGCCGGAAAGCTCAATCCCATCCTGAAATACTTTACCAAGGTGAGTATAAAATCCGTCAGATAAATTGCTGATTTTTTCTTCAAGCCCTGCCTGTCTTATACAGTCTTTCACCCGTTCCATATCAGTTTCTTCATCCGTCTGCACAATGTTTTCGGCAATCGTTGCATCAAGCAGGGAAAAATCCTGAAACACCGCTGAAAAAAAGCGGTAATAATCGCGCCGGTTATACGCTTTAATGTTGATGCCATTCAGTAATACTTCTCCCTCTGCAGGGTCAAGAAATCCGCACACCAGCTTGATAAGAGTTGTTTTACCTGCACCGTTAAGACCAACGACAGCCAGCTTTTCCCCTTCATGGATCGTCAGGTCAATATGCGACAGGATGTCAGTCTGGCTCTGCGGATAATGAAATGACACATTTTTCAATTGAATCTCATAAGCGGCATTTATATCAGGAGTTAATGGCATGCCTTCATCAAACAGAAACATTTCCGGGTATTCTAAAAATTCCCGGATTGCCGAAATATCAAGACTTTGTCTGGATAAAGTTACAAAACCACTCAAAATCTCTCCAATCCCATTTGCAAAAACGCCTGCCGCATTAAAATACAGCAAAAACTGCGCTGCAGATAATTCCCCTCGCAATATCGCACTTATAAGAAAAAGATAAACAATTCCATTCCTCACGAACGCAGATATTACATTTGCGATATCGCCTGACAGATATGCCCTTTCCTTGCGTGCAGAAAAATCCCGGATCAATTGCAATGTACTTTTATATACATCCTCTATCCAATCCCGCATTCCAAAAATGCGGACATCCTTTGCAAATGTATAATCTTTTGATCTTTCACTGAGATAATTCATCCGCCGGGAATACTCCGCCTCTTCATCCCTATGGCGGTATCCCCAGCCGTTTAGATGATTCGTGATCACAAAACTGACCGATGCGGTAACAATCACCGTAACGATAAGCAGCGGATCCAGTATTGCAAATAGTGAAAAACATATCACAAATTCTGCTCCGCTTTTCAGCAGACCAGTTAAGGTATCCCAGACTGCTTCAGCCGCCTCATTGGCATTGCTTACCAGCATGGCTGCCTTATCCATCTTCTTACGGACATCCTGCTTTTCAATATATGGATATGACATTGTCAATATCTTATTTTGAATCATCGCTCCGATATGAAGCCGCACTTCAATGCGCTTAAACACCGTGCAGGAAGAAAAATATGAACTAATACTGCTAAGCATGATCAACCCCACGCCAAAGAAAATGATCAAGGCAATGACCTTTTTAACAGCCATGGCACTTTCTATGGCATTTAATATTGCAGGTAAAGTAAAAAGCTGCACCATACTGAGCAATACGGCAGCCATAACGATTCCCATGCATAACCATAATAAGCTGCGGTTTTTCTGCCATGCAGCCGCTATCATGAATGCGCTGTTTTGAAATACATTGTAATGCTTTCTCCGCTTCATTTTCATCCGGGAAATCTCCTCAATACAAAATTTAATAATCACAACTTCAAACCATGTAATCATTTTATAAATAAAATTCTGCCAATGCCATATACTAAACACTTCTGTAGTATTTTTTATAATTGAGCAGGGAAGATGAATCTTCCCTGCTCGCCGCGCGGGGCGCGTGCTGCTCTGGCAGCAAATTTCCTTACGCGCCCCTGCGCATAAAAAGAGACCGC
>ERZ808054.1457-NODE-1457-length-13300-cov-6.741435_pt1 | contig 13300 bp, 10 predicted proteins | sample MGYA00380201_ERZ808054 | MGnify/ENA primary metagenome ERZ808054 (study PRJEB31490, sample SAMN06133419) | mouse gut metagenome | isolation source: Z5_2 | host: mice | place: China: Chengdu | collected 2015-05 ... | reverse complement strand
CATTTGATAGTCAAATTTTTAACGACCTCTTTCCGTATATGTTGTCTTTCCATCGCCCAGATCACCTTGGACAATAGTCAGCTTGCCATAAGGGATAAACGGAAACCAAAGCCAAGAAGCTTCCTGCGACTGTATCTCCGACCATTTAATCAACTGTAATGGCGCACTTGACGGAAACCGAGTAAAGGTATATTTGAAAAATTCCTTATATCCGCTTATCTATCTGTTTGGCAAAAATAGTATGCCTGATGTTGATAATTTGTTGACTTCATTTTATCAGTTGGACGATGAAGTAAGAAAAGAAGTAGTAGAAACGATACCATTCAAGTTACAGTATCACAAAGATAAGGAACGGGCAGAACAGGTAAAACAAATAAAGGGTTGGTAAAAGCAAACTCCGATGAAAAATGACACCAAATTTCATTGGAGTTCTTTTCCATGGCACCGTTTTGGCACCACTTTCACTGTTGCAGAATTTCAAAAAGGGCTTCCCGATTTCTCAGAAAGCCTCATAAAATCTAGCTTTTTACTAATGAATTCGTAAGAATTCTATTTACTCAATGATAGTAGCCACACGACCAGAACCAACTGTTCTACCAACCTTACAGATTAGGTTGGTAGAACCTCGCATGACAAATAGCGTGTTTTCGGGGTTTTCTGTCATCATATTTTATGAAAATACTGATTTTCTCTGTATTTTCAGAATTTTTGTAGCCAATTTGTAGCCAATGCCGCTTACGAACTCCGTTCTAAACTGTACTCATTTTTTGATTAAAGTTAGTATTATTAAGTCTAATGCACACACCTTAATCTTCTTCGCAATCAAAAGATTATAAAATATTCCATTTATTATTTTATCAGCACGCACATATGAAACAATACAGTCTCACATTGATTTCGATTATGTACAGTTTTCATAATTTTAATATCAGAATATGAAATATTATCAATCATAATATCTCTATCAATAGATATCTTTTCAAATGGATAACTATACTGCTCAATATGTCGAAAATATTTATCACAAAAAGTCATAAAATCAGCAACAGTAACATACAACAAAATAATATTAAATTTGTTACCAGCCGTATCATAGTCATAAATTTTATCAATGTGCATATTTAAATAAGTTGCATTTAAACTATTAAGGTTTAGCGCCTCAATAATTGCTACCGGAAAGTCCTTTTCCTTAATTAAAATATCTACTTCACCAGCGGCTTTCCCACCAGGAGATAATCCCCTTCGAGTTTGGTCTTTTACATCATAACCTGCCGTATCTAAAATATCTCGAATATAATCATTTCTTTGATCTTCGGTTGCACCATAATAAAGCGAATTTGCCTGCAACTTAATACATGCTGATAATACATCCCTTAATACCACTTTCATCTTACGCAAATCTGCATTACTAACTTCCAAAACTTTCTCACAGGTTTTTACCTTTATTATACAAATATTTTTTCCCTCAACATTACAAACCTCATAAGAAATCTCGGTTTTAACTCGAACTTGCTTCATTGCATTTTGAACAATATTATCCATGTTTATGTTTTTATCAAATCCACGTAAACAAAAATTACTTTTTTCTTTTACAATGCCAATAAAAACATATCCATATTTCTGACTACCATGAGCCACTGATTCTATAAACGTAGCTATTTGATTTGGAAATACACAAAATTGCTTACAAACCACATCAGTATTTTCCAAAACAATTAACTTTTTAAGTTCTTCACATGTCACTTTTATCTAACCTTTCGTAAGGGTATTCTATTTATCCCTGTAAGTTTTAACATTTTTCCAAAGGTTATTTGTTGAGGTTTCTCTATGCCATCTTCAACCCATAACTCATAATCTTTTTCAAAATCCAAAGTATCTTTTTCGGCTCCATAATATAGAATGACTTGTCCATAATCAGATGGACGCGTAATTAAAACCATTTCTTTTCCATACTTTTTTATAATAAATATAGTATTTGTTACCTCAACTGGCTCAGATACATCATATTCTTCCAATGTAGCTAAATAATTAAAAATAGTATTTTTTGCTCTTTCTAGAATATTTTTTACATACTCAAATTTATCTTTATCATTTTCCGAAACATGCACAAAGTTTTCTTTAAAAACCTTAAACTGCTGTGCATTTACAAATTCTTCTATACTAGAAATGCCGTATTGTATCATAAGTTCCTCTGAAATCTCTACTTCTTCATCATCGGTAATCTCTTCATTCTCTTGTGAATATATCTTTAAAATATTTTCCAAATCCCTTTCGCTTTTTATCTTATACTTTTCTAATAAACTATCATATTTTTCAGCTTTCTTCATATTCTGCGCAATTTCTTCATCATCAATTAACCAATGCTTATTATCAATAATCTCTTTAAAAAATATTTTTGCCTTGTCCGGATTATCATTAATCCAACAAAATAGTCTGTTAAAGTTATATCGAACAATTTCATTTTGATTTTTACTTAACCCTTGGTTCTGCTTTATATATTCAGTAACCTCTTGTACAACGTCTTTGAGTCCTTTAACCCTGCTCTCTGGAAGTTCTAAATAAATATCTATTGGTAACAAAATACTTCTCAAATCATTTCCCATTTCAGCTAAAATATCTTTAAAAATATCATCAATTTCTCCAGAATCTAAAAATACTGCCTCAATTGTTAGAAAGTCTCCATTTTGATTTGGTATAATAGGCTTTGTTTTTCTCTCAAACAAGCTTTTATGCTTATACTTTCCAAAATATTCAATAAGTTCTCTCAGCCACAAGTAAGTATCTTCTTCAGGCAAGCTTAAATGATATGCCAAAACAGCAACATTCTGACATTCCCCTACCTCATTAGCTATCTCGGTACACCAATACTTTTTAGCTTCTTCCATGACTTCAAAATTTATTTTTTGAACTTCACAAACATTCAATAATTCTTCTGTAAATACTGTTTTCAAAAGCTTCAATAGTTCCGATTGTCCCTCTACTCTAATTTCTTTATTTTGTAAAGTAATTATTTTCGCCATTGCTTCACGTTCGGAAAATGAAGTATTATTCATCGCTTTCAAAATGTCCTCAAACAACATATCATAATTATAAATTTCACACGATATATCTTCCGGCAGTTGGATTCCTTTATCTAACAAAATTTCCTTACATTCATTATCTAGCAATGATAAAATTTGCTTATATACATCTTCAATGTCATTATCCCTATATAATTCGTTTATACCGCAAAGTCGCCCTAATTGATTTGGATATATCTTAGCCGCTTTATATTCCTCTATATTTTTTGAATTCATTAATGCTCTATATAAATTATTTAGCCATGTAATAGAACTGGTGCTATTATTCAAATTTAATTCCAGCGTTTCTAAACATTCAAATTCTTCTATTATCTGAACTAATCTTTGCATATTGAAATTTCTACATTCCAACCATAATGAAACATACCATTTATGAATATCCAAAAATGGTGCTATACGGTCAGGATATATTGGATTTGCCAATTCCCAGACCTGTTCTCTCTCTATTGTTTCATTGTCGCCTATAATAAATATAATTGGATCATCCCAAGGATCATATAGTGATTTTCGTTCGCCACTTTCTGTATCAACAATTTCCGCATACTTTATATGTTGTTTACATTCTCCAATAACATCAGCAAACCAATCTTTAGCCAACCAATCTCTTTGGGGTTGTCTTGGTATATGTACAACATTATATGCTTGTCTCCAATGGTGTTCTGCCACATAGTTCAATAAATTTTTATAAGCATTTAGCGCTTGCCTTATCAGATTCTTGTTCTCATCAACAACTTTGTTCTCGACATCAGTTAAGTAAATCCCGCTTCGTGGATCATTAGGATTAAAATATGGGCTGTTTACAATAACCGGGAACGAAAAATCCTCTGTACCAATAAGGGGAAACGTACAAAATAGCTTAGGAACATCCTTGGGATATTCGTCAATAAAAATCTCATTATTTTTTGCTTTAACAGGTATTGCCAAATCTATTTTTTCTTCATGATATAACAATATAAATAATTTATTTTTGTTTCCATTTTCGGTTATATAAATTGTATGCACCTCCGCCAGCCCCAGTTTACCTTTTTCTCCACGTTCTATATACAATGAATCATTTACCTTTATAGAGTTAATCTTTTCCACAAAGGCAAACACATAAGGAATTGATGCATAAAAACTTTTTAGCCCACTTTTCGCAATCTCTATTCCTTTATCATTCAATTCATACAAAAATCGAGTATTGAAACCTCCAGTTTTCTCCAAAGCAAAAATGTCAATTTCTTTACTTTCCTTAAGCTGTCTAAAACTTTCATTTACTGCAGCAATAACCTCTTCCTTAGTTTCACCGCTTCTATCTAATAATATATGTATTTCCTTGAGTGGCTCATTCTCATCCTGCAAAAAGGCATCTACTATTACTTTCTGTGACAGCAAGTGTGTAGTTAAAAATCCTGTTCCAAATTTCCCTGTAATTCCATTGTCCGGAGATTGATTCCTTTCTTTTGAAGAAACCTGCGAAATCAAATACACAATATTCTCTGTCGTAAAACATTTTCCATCATGCTTAAAAGATAAGTATCTATCTTTCTCATGAAAATCAATTTTGACATTTACCATTCCGTTGTTACTAGACACATCTTTAGCATTTTGAATCAACTCCCAAATCCATCGGCGAGCTGTATTCTCATCATTTTTTAGTAACAAGTCCTGCATCATATCCAGTATCTTATTTGCAATTGCTGTGTCATGCGCACTGTTTATGGTAGCTTGCACCTTATCGGAATAATTCATCGTCATCCAATCCTTTCATTGAAAATATATTCATGAATAGCTATGAAACTTATAATTCTGCAATGTCACTATACAAATTGCATATTTCAACACAGGCTCTCGAAGGTCTGACTATTTTATCAAACGAGACTCAAATGTACCTTTATTACCTTCTCCATACTGTGCCTGAGCTTCCGCCACCATAGACAAATTCTGCGGCATATCATATATATACATCTCCGAACTCTCCAAAATCTTAGTTCCCTTCTTCCTCATCTCCCGATACACAACCTCCGCCAACGCACTCATAATCGCATTATATTTAGCCGTATCTTCAAACAAACTCTGATACGACTCCTGCGCCTCCATATATCCGTCCTGTGCTGCCACACCAAACGCTTTGGGGAAAATACTTTCAACAAATATCTGCGAATCAGAGGACTGCGCCATCTTTTTCAACTTCTTATCAGAAAGTAGCTTATCTCTCAACGCTGACAAAATAACCTTATCCCCTTCTGTGAAATTGCCCTTAAACTTTTCATTAATTTTTGCAATTACCTCATCCAACGGCGTTTTTTCATCCATCCCCTTGACACCTTTATGCTTTGCAGGCACATATACGGTCTTTGCTTCATCCAAAGCAATTTCACCCTGAAACGTCTTTTGCAGCTTATAATATTCCAGTTTCAGCTTACCCTCCAAGTCAATCAACTCTACAGGGTCTTTCGGCAATAAACCAATTAAGTATGAACAAAATATATATTCCTTCTGCAACTCTTTATCAAACATTCTCAATATCTGTGATATGTAACTATACCATTTTATCAAGTTGCGTACCTGTCTGCGAAATTGGTATCTCTCATTTTGAGTCTTTCTATTATAACGGTTAGAAACAGGAAGTAAAATGCTGCTCATCCGCCCCATTGCCCTATCGTCCTGTCTGCCTTTTTTATAATACTCGTCTGCAAAAGCTTTAATATCCTCATCCGAGTAAATACCATACGCCCGCAATTCTCTCTGTGTCTGATACAATAAGTCTGCGTTTACTTCTTCCTGCAAGAATGTTTCCTGATAGAATGGCTGAAATGCATCCCTGATATCCTCCGCTTTATTTACAAAATCTAATACAAAAGTATCTGTCTTGCCCTCGCAGGTGCGGTTCAATCGGGATAATGTCTGTACTGCTTTCACGTTCTTTAACTTCTTGTCCACAATCATCGTATGTAAAAGCGGCTCATCAAATCCTGTCTGATATTTTTCCGCTACAATCAGCACATTAAAATTGTCATGGAACTCCGCTTTCGTCTGATTCTCCGAAATATGAGAACCGTCTTTGCGTACATTCAGCCTCGACTCCGTATATTCCTCGCCCTTATCGTCAATCGCACCGGAAAAAGCCACCAGAATATCCACATCATCATATTTCTTTTCCTCAATGTATCGTTTGATTTCGTGGTAATAGCGAACAGCAGCCAGTCTTGATGATGTGATTACCATCATCTTTCCTTTGCCATCAATCTTATGCCTTGTGGTATCTCTGAACGTCTCCACAATAATCTGTGATTTCTGACTGATATTATAAGGATGCAACTCTTGATATTTACGGATGACCTTTGCCGCCCTGCTGGACGGAACGTCAGGATTATCTGTCATAGTTTTTGCAATTCGGAAACAGGTATTATAGGTCATATAATTTTGAAGGACATCCAAAATAAATTTCTCCTCAATCGCCTGTCTCATGCTATATACATGGAACGGATGAAACGATCCATCCTCCTGTTCCTGCCCAAACATTTCCAGCGTGGTCGCCTTGGGCGTTGCAGTAAAGGCAAAAAAGGATAAATTCTTATGTTTGCCTTGGGCAATCATTTCTTTTACAAGCCTGTCCTCCGGATCAACCTCTTCCTCCGCTAATCCTTCACGCTCTGCATACTCTCTCAGAGCTTCTTCCGTATCTGCCAGCGCAGTCTTTAATTTTAGCGCCGAGCTGCCCGTCTGAGAAGAATGCGCTTCATCCACAATCACCGCAAAGCATCTTCCATTTGCCCTATCAACTTCCGTGTAAATCACTGGAAACTTTTGCAGAGTTGTAACAATAATGCGCACACCGTCATTAATTGCATTTTTCAAATCCTGAGAATTTTTATCTTCTCCTATGGTTTCTATGGCACCTAACTTATGGTCAAATCCTGAAATTGTCTCCTGAAGCTGCGCATCTAATACCGTACGGTCTGTCACAACGATCACACTTGAAAATATCGGTTTGTTGTTTCTATCAAAAAGCGATGCAAGACGATATGCCGTCCACGCAATCGAATTAGATTTGCCGGAACCTGCGCTATGCTGAATCAGATAGTTCTTGCCTACACCATTTTCCCGTACATCCGCCACAATTTTCCGAACAACATCCAACTGATGATAACGTGGAAATATCAATGTTTTCTTTTTCTGCAAATTGATAAACTTCTGGATAATATCCAACATACTATCTTTCTGAAATACATTTTCCCAAAGGTATGCTGTAGGATATCCATTCGGATTGGGCGGATTACCCGCACCACCGTCCGAACCGGCTCCATTAGAGCCTTGATTGAAGGGTAAAAAATAAGTGTCTTTTCCTGCCAGTCTCGTTGTCATCCAGACTTCTGTATGGTCTACACAGAAATACGCCAATATTCTTTTATTAAATTGAAAACATATTTCTCGTGGATCTCTGTCATACATCCATTGAGTTTTGGCATTATCTACATTCTGCCCTGTATACTGGTTTTTTAGTTCAAAAGCAAACACCGGAATACCATTCGCTACAAGCACCATATCCACCGACTTTTTCGTATCCGCAGAATAATACCATTGTCTATAGCATTCCACTTCATTTTCCGCATACTGAATCCCTGCTGTATCGTTCAATGCAGATTCGGGTTTAAAATAGCAGACTTTAAACATAGTTCCTCTATGTTTGAATCCGTTTCGTAAAACATGCAGCACTCCGTTCATATCACAGGCATTGTTAAAAGCAACACAGAATTTGCGCACAGGGTCTATGTCATTCTGCCGTTCAAATGCCGCCCACTCCCTCGGTTGGGTACGCTTAATAAAAGAAATCAGTTTATCCGGATATAAACCTAACTTCGGACTATACGTTCCACTTCCCTTTATATATCCGCCTTCGTCTGATATAAGAAAAGCTTCAATATCTGATTCAAACTGCTTTTCTGTGGTAACTGTTATGCTCATGATTTTCCTCCGCAAATCGCTTTCACATAAAATTGCTACACGTAGCAACTTTTACTTTGCTTCTTTTGAATACTGCTATTTTTACTATCTAATTCAAACATTTTCTTTCTATATTAGAAATACCAGTTAAGGCACATATATCTTCATATTGCCAATCATCACACTCATCATAATATATCTGTTCTTTTCGCTTCTTAAATATTCGAAATGGTCTGCTGTCAGAATTGTCATATATGTGGCAGATATCGCAAGCTTTGATTACATCCTTAACCAGTGCTAATGCCCTGTCATATCTTACAATCACTTTTTCTTCCGGCACATCATGCCCACCGGATTCTACTCTCGCTTTTACACGCCATACATTAATCATTGAATCCGCTGTCAAAATATAATAGCAGCGTATGAAATATCCCTTTTCCTTCGCCCTTTTTAACAATTTCAAATTGCGTTCTGTTGATAATACTGTTTCAAAGCAAAATTCCTGCATCTTCTCCAAGTACTCTTCACGCTGCTTTTCCGCTAATTGCGCAGCTTCTAAATCAGAGCATTTCAAATACTTTTTAATTTCATCCGCATTGATATAGCCCATTGGCGGTTTTAGTAATTGCGTAAATGTACTCTTTCCGGAACCGTTCGGTCCGGCGAAAATAACAATTTCAGGCTTTTTTTGAAATTCGCTCACTATACCGCTCCTTTCTCATCCTTTTTCCAACCTCTGTCCGTGTTCCATCGTCATTCTCTCGATAAATAATCTGGCTTTCTCTGTCATATACAACTACCGGAATCCCCAACGCTCTATTCTTTTCTAATTCAATTCGCACTGCTTCATTTGCACGTTTAATGACTGTTTCATCTGAAATATAATCTTCTCGTTTCATGGTCTGCACCTCCTGCAAATATTTTTTATATATCTATTACAACCTTTTTTCCAAATATAAATATTTTTCCCGAATAGAATTATCTATAGTCGTACCCAACATATATTTAATTCTTCTTTATCCATACGACACCCCTATCCTTTCTTAAACGCTATTTATGCCAAAGTGTATTCGCTTTCTTTGCGTTAACCTTCCCAAAGATTTCCTAAACACTGTTTCGGCAATCTTTCATTTTATGCCTGATACTTCTGTGGCACTTCCTTTTTCCCTGTCACATATTCATAAATTAAAGATTTTTTATAATTCTCTATCTCGGAGAGATATTGCTCTTTCTTTGCAATAAGTTCATCTATTGCTAAACACTTTTTCTTAAGATAATTCACTATCTCCCTCTGCTCCTCCACTGGCGGAACTGGTGTTATAATACTTTTTAAATCTTCCTTCGACACCTTTAGTCTGCAAGTATTCACTCGATCATCTCCCCGAACAATCGCATATATCCCCTTTCCCAAACTATATAGCACTCTCAGCATGGTTTTACTTCTAAATATATACTCACAATATTTTGCTGTCACATGATCTTCTAATTCATCATAAAAGGTATAGTATACCGGACTTACACAGCCAAAGTAATCAGATACCCCTGTCGCGCCTACAATCATATTCATACTATTCATTACCAAATCGCCCTCATAGGCTAATTTATACTGTTCAAAATCATCTTTAAATCTATCCAAATTTGTAGTCTTCTCTGCATAAAGAGTCACTCCCAAATCAATGGACAAAGATAAACGCTCTACCGATTTTATAGGGCTATTTTTTTCTTGGCGTTCCTTAAGTACATGACGAAACGGAACAAGCTCCCATTCAATAGGTATCTCTCCAATCCACTCAACTCCACTATCTTTCATTTCTCTGTTACCCCTTATTCCCTTGGTAACAGCCTGTGTGATAACCGCTTGCTTTAGTTTTTTATATTCCTCTATACTTGCACGGGTTTTAGTCAATATATTATCAATCTCTTTACATTTATTATCAAGAAATTGAGAAATAATACTTTGTTCAATTATTGACGGTATAGGTACATGCATATTCTTGATAAAATCAGCATTGGCTCTTGGCATTTTTGTTCCATAAGTAGAACGATTAACCGTATCAACGAAAGTTGGCGAAACTAAAAGATACCAGAAAAACCGAATATCACTCATTTTATCAAGACTTATTACACAAAACTCACTTGAACAGCATCCCATATTGGTACATTGATATACCTTTGCTAAATATGGTCTTAATTTTCCCCATAAAATATCATTATTATGGAAAACAAGTGATTGACTCTTATCATATATTGAATCTGTTTCTATGTAAATTCCACTCCAACTTTCAACATTTTCTAGTCCAATATAGACCAAATCTTCATAAACCTCATTATATTTCTCTTGTTGAAACAACGATAAATATTTAAGTTTTTTTATTTCCCACTCTTTCGGTATCTCCCTAATCCACTCAACTCCACTATCTTTCATCTCTCTAGCCATATCTATTTCCCCTCATCAAACAACTTTTCCAAAGAAGCAGAAATATCAGCCTCCAGCACCTGAATCCGGACCACGATATCCTCCACTTTTTCCGGTGCCTGATACTCATAGAAATATCTTGTCATAGGTATTTCATATCCCACCTTCGTCTTTTTCTTATCTATCCATGCATCCTCCGCATAAGGCAGAACTTCTCTCTCAAAATACCTGTCAATATCCTGCACCAATGGTATATTCTCCGTATCGCGCAGACTTGCATCCGCAACAGGCTTCCCTTTTTTCAAAATGACTTCCCCATTTTCATCCCGCAACGGTCTTTCCACCACAATTTTGTTATATCCAAACTCTACGGTCTCAAATATTTTACTCTCACAATAGATACCTCTCTTATCTCCATACACAGCGCAGTTTTCAAAAGAACCATAAGCCTTTACAATCAATTCCCGACACTGATCCGTAATATCGTTTCTTTTCGTTCCAATGCTCTTTCTCCTTGCCTCATAGCAATGAGAGGCATCTATAAGCTGCACTTTTCCTTCCCGATATGCCGGTTTATTCTTGGAGCAAATCCAAATGTATGTACTGATGCCCGTATTCATGAACATATCCGTAGAAAGCTGCACGATACAATCCAGCCAGTCATTTTCCAAAATATATCTTCTGATTTCCGACGGACCGCTACCAGCATCCCCTGAAAATAGCGGAGATCCATTTTGTATAATTGCCATTTTCCCATTGGGCGCAAGTTTGGAAAGCCCATTTAACACAAACAACTGCTGTCCGTCACTGATTTTAGGAAGTCCCGGCGCAAATCTGCCCTGTTCTCCTCTTGCAGCTTCTTCTTCCACCTTTTTCTGTTCCCGTTTCCAGTCAATCCCAAAAGGTGGATTGGAAATGCAGTAATCAAATGTAAAACCTTCAAACTGGTCGTCTGACAAAGTATCGCCGAACCGCATATTGTCCGGATCTCCGCCACGAATCATCATATCCGCTTTTGCTATCGCATAAGTAGACGGATTAAACTCCTGCCCAAAACAAGTAACTTCTATATCGCTGTTCAAATCATGGATTCTCTCTTCCATACAGGAAAGCATCTGGGATGTTCCCATTGTCATATCATAAACAGTCATTCCGCCGGCGTCTAAATTGGCATCCGCAAGCAGCAAATCCGTCATAAGGTAAATAATATCTCTGCTGGTAAAATGCGCTCCTGCTTCCTCCCCAAATGACTCTGAAAAACGGCGCACTAAATCTTCAAAAATATAACCGCAATCCACGGCACTGATTTTATCAGCGCCCAGATATCCTTTCTCAGAATTAAACTCTTTGATAATCAAATACAGTGCATTGCTCTCCACCATTCTTTTGATGATATTATCAAAATCAAACTTTGAAAGAACATCCTGCGCATTTGCAGAAAATCCTGCCAAATAGTCTTTAAAATTCGTTTCTATATTATCCGGATCAGCCAAAAGCGTCTCAAATGTAAACTTGCTTGTATTATAAAACTGATAGCCTGATGCCCTTGTCAGAAAACCATCAATAACCGCCAAATGCTTAACTTTTTCATACTGTGCAAGCACGTTATCATGAGTAGGAAGTAAGCAATCATGAAATCTTTTTACTACTGTCATCGGTAAGATAACAAGTCCATATTCATGCGGCTTGAACGGTCCTCGAAGCATATCTGCCACATTCCAAATGACAGTCGCTTTTTCTGCTATATTGATTCCAACATCACTGATTTTATTGTTACTCATCCCCATCAGCTTCCTCCTGCGTTCTTTTATAATTTACCAAATCTGCAAAATCGCAATCCAGCTTTTCACATATACGCTCCAAAACAGATAAATTCACAGACTCTCCATTTGTCATTTTCGCCATAGTACTGGAACTTAACCCCGTGCTTTTACATAAGTCACCCTTTTTCATACCCTTATCGATCAATAACTTCCATAGTCCGTTATAACTGATTGCCATAATATAGTTCCTCTTACTTTCTACAAATCAAAGTTTCATAATATATTTAAAATCATAGCATTATTTTTCCAAATAATCAATTTGAATATTCAAATACTGTAATTTAAAATTCAAATATTTTTCTACTTCAACGCCTCAATCAAAAGATTTAATGCTACCGCTATTTCTTCATTTAATTTCTTTTCGCCTTCGCGCTTAGCATGTATGTCAGCTATCTCATGCATAACATCTATAATGATATGTGCATCTTCTTTAGTCGGCTTATCTGCACTTCCATTATTTAAGACCAATTGCACGGATTTTAAGAAAATTATAGTAATTGAATATCGATCCTCGTCAACATCAAAGTTATCTTTTATAAATTTAATTAAATATTCTGCTGATTTCAGCATTTGTGAAACTGTCAAATTGTCTTTTCCATTTGTAGCAAGAACTTTTTTATTTTGTTCCTGCTACTTTTTGCTCACAAGCAATAAATAATTTCTTCCCTCACAATCTCCTCCGCCCTCGCCCGAATATTATTCATTCTCCGCACCCAAAGCATCTGATCCTGTACCTTTAACTGCTCCGTCACTCCCTCCTGTTTTGCCATTTGCTCCACAAATAAATCAAACCGTTCCTCCGCCTGTTCCTGTATCATCAGCAGATGCCCTTTCAGTTTGCCCAATAACAATAACCCCGAATAAATACCTCTCCTATAATTCTCTAAATAAGATTTCCGCATCAATCCAAATTTCCTCAACTCTCCCTCCGGCTCCGGATCAGGAATTAAGTTCGGTATCAAATAATCCCCACATTTTTCATACGTTAAATTCATAGTATTGTCCTCTCTCTTTCTTATAAGCTAATATCATGCTTTTTATTAGTTTTTTCTTTT
>ERZ808054.1456-NODE-1456-length-13319-cov-5.098172_pt1 | contig 13319 bp, 9 predicted proteins | sample MGYA00380201_ERZ808054 | MGnify/ENA primary metagenome ERZ808054 (study PRJEB31490, sample SAMN06133419) | mouse gut metagenome | isolation source: Z5_2 | host: mice | place: China: Chengdu | collected 2015-05 ... | reverse complement strand
TTTCACAGGTTCTTCCGTCACCATGACCTCTGCGGAAAGCGAAAATATTTCCCGGTATATACGGTTGTAAATTTCGTTCTGTACTACCGGGCTTAAAACAATATTTTCCATTTTTGAATTCAGCATAAATCATGCCTCCTCCTTTTAAAATTGTTTTCATGCCATCTGCAATCCGGCACGAACTGAGGATTTCTATCCTCTGACCTTTTGTTATGCAAATTCTAATAACAGAAAAGAGGCTGAAGCACTATCACAGTGCGACAGTCTCTTCCAAAATGAAATTATTATACTTTGTTATAATTGATCAGACATCCCTTTAAGATAATCTGTCTCTCCTCATCAGTAAGCTCGCCCAGCCTTACCGTAAACTCGCTAAGACCTTCCTCTCCTACCTTATAAGCTTTGATTTTCTCCGCCTTATCTTCCACAGCCTTGCGGATATCAGGGAAGAAAAGATAATCCTTATTCTTAAATGGCAGCTCTCCTTCTTCGATCAGGAACGGAAGCATGCCCCAGTTGATCAGGTTGGAACGGTATCTCTTAGTGGCATACTCATTGGCAATATTCGCCCAGCCGCCAAGCACCTTCTGGCAGGATGCTGCCTGCTCCCTCGCTGAACCGTCACCGGGCTTCACTGCAAAGATCGTTGACCCGAATCCTACATTTCCTTCTCCTGCCTTGGGGTAAACTGTACGGATCATATCCATCACAGGCTTTAATTCCGGTTTTGCCTCTATCGGGCATTTTCCTTCCATCACTGCCTTTTGTGCCGTCTGAATATCCTTCGCCAGCCCCACATAAGCAGGATCCTTTCTGGATAAAGTGAACTCCGCCAGTCCCAGAGGATTGGAACGGTATGAGGAGGTTTCTCCAGAAGGAATCAGCTCGTCCGTGGTCGTTACCGGATCATGAATCTCAGATACCACACGCAAAACCAGATTTTCCGGAAGGGCTGTCATCGTCGGCCAGTCCTTGATATTCGGACCAAACTGAATCTCCACAGACGGATCAGCCACGCCTCTGGAATCAAATACCCTGTTGGCATAAATTGCAGAATCAAAATGATATTGATATTTACCGATGGTTCCGTCAAAATCTGTCGCCGCCGTAAGTACTCCCTTATTTGCCGCTGTCGCCGCAATGGAACGAGCATCCATAAGCGCCACAGATGCAATCTGTCCGCTTTGCAGCTTGGAGCCTTCCCTGTTAGGGAAATTTCTGGTGGAGTGACGGATGCTGAATGCATTGTTGGCAGGGGTATCACCTGCGCCAAAGCAGGGTCCGCAAAATGCCGTCTTCATCACTGCGCCAGTCTCAAGCAGCGTTGCCGCACAGCCATTCTTGATCAGTTCCATATAAACAGGCATGGAAGCCGGGTAAACACTTAAGGTAAAGCCATCAGACCCAATATAAGAGCCTTTCATGATATCTGCTGCCGCACAGATATTTTCAAAACCGCCGCCTGCACAACCTGCAATGATTCCCTGGTCTACCATCAGCTTTCCGTTTTTCACTTTATCTTTTAAAGAAAACTCTACAGCGCCATCCAAGGAAACTGCCGCCTTTTTCTCCACATCATCCAGAATATCCATGAGATTTGCATTCAGCTCCTCAATGGTATAGGTATTGCTGGGATGGAAAGGCATTGCAATCATGGGCTTAATGGTACCAAGGTCAATCTCGATCATGCCGTCATAGTAAGCTGCCTGTGCCGGATTTAATTCCTTATAATCTTCACTTCTGCCATGAATCTCATAAAATTCTTTAATAATATCATCTGTCTGCCAGATGGAGGACAAGCAGGTAGTCTCGGTGGTCATCACATCAATGCCGATCCTGAAATCAGCGCTTAAGGAAGCCACGCCCGGACCCACAAATTCCATCACCTTATTCTTTACCGCGCCGCTGGCGAACACTTCCCCGATAATAGCAAGCGCCACATCCTGGGGTCCTACACCAAAAGCAGGTTCACCGGTCAGGTAAACACCAACCACTCCGGGCATATTGATATCATAGGTCTGGTTCAATAACTGCTTTACCAGCTCCGGTCCTCCTTCCCCCATAGCCATAGTTCCCAACGCGCCATATCTGGTGTGGGAATCAGAGCCAAGGATCATCTTGCCGCCTCCCGCAAGCATCTCTCTTGCAAACTGGTGGATGACTGCCTGATGAGGAGGCACATAAACACCGCCGTATTTTTTTGCGCAGGTAAGACCAAACATGTGGTCATCTTCATTGATCGTTCCGCCCACTGCACACAAAGAGTTATGGCAATTGGTTAACACATAGGGAACCGGAAACCTTTCAAGCCCTGATGCCCTTGCCGTCTGGATGATCCCCACAAAGGTGATATCATGGGAAGTAAGCTTGTCAAACTTAATTTTCAGCTTCTCCATATTCCCCGATGTATTGTGGGATTCCAAAATTCCGTAAGCGATGGTCCCCTTTCTCGCCTCATCTATGGATATGTCTTTTCCTGTTTTACTTTTTACCTGAGCAAGCGCCTCACAGCTGTCCGGTATAATTTCCATGCCGTTTACCAGATATGCGCCTTTTTCATGTACTGATACCATATTTTATCCTCCTGCCTTATTTTAAATACTGTTATCCATTATAAAGTAAAACTAAAAAGGTTGCAATTGCTATTACTTTAAGCGGCTATTTCTCATCTCCATATTTTTCTTTCAACAGTTCAATCCCATATTCCCTTGGCGTTCCTTTCAATCGCTCCATATAGGACTGTAAGTGCCCGCGGCAATGCTCCGGTCCTCCTTCCCTCATGACTGTCCACATAGGATCTACGTCAGAGCGGGCGGTTTTCATCATCTCATCATTCCAATCCAGAATCATTTTTGCGCCTCTGGCACATAAATCCGGGCGTTCTTTTGCCAGGTCATTTTGCTGATGGGGATCCTTCCTGATATCAAAAAGCATCTCATCCGGCAGCAAATGATAGCCTCCATGCACTGTGCGGATGTAGATATAGTCCTCAAACCGGACACTCCGCTGGCACACATGGGCACACTGGGATAAAACCACGTAAGGCTTAGAGCAGTCCGTTCCATCCCGCAATGTCCGGGCATAAGAAACGCCATCATGCCGGTAGCCATCCCAGGTCACCATGGAAGTTCCCAAAAGCTCCTGAATGGTTGGAAGCAGGTCCACATTGTCATGAAAGCCCTTTGCCACAGTCCCTTTCTCCATCCCCGGCCAGCGGATGATCATAGGGATCCGGCACACCGGCTCATCTGCCATGCCATGCTCAGCATAAACCCCAAATTCCCCTAAATCTTCTCCATGGTCCGCTGTGACAATAATGGCAAGATCATCATCATACAGACCATTTTCCTTAAACCAGCCAATGATCTGCCCGATATTGTCATCCGTATAGCGGATGCCGTCATCATAGGAATCCAGAAAACGCCTTACATCCTCAAGGTTTTCAAGCCTTCCGGGATGCTTCGGCCACTGTGCAAAGGTATCATCATTCCACATATTGATCTCATTGGCTCCATGAGGTCCGATATGCCTTTTGTGCTCTTCCCATACCTCATCAGTGATCCACTGATCTGGCAAAGGCTCATCTTCAAAACAGCTTTTATAATCTGCCGGGGTACGGTAAGGGGTATGCGGGTCCCAGTAATGCACATGCATCATCCAGTTATCCTCCCTGCCGTTGCGCTCCAGCCAGTCCAGCACATGAGGCGTCACCATCTCCGCCGATTCTCCGCCTCGCTTCCCTACATTGAAGCACTCATTAAAGCCTGCATTAAACCACCATGCAGAATGGCGCTCTGCAAAAGTGGAGAAAGAAACCGTGTGCATCCCCGCCTTTCGAAACTGCATAAACAGACCGTTTTCAGAGCATTCATCGGTAAAGCTCCGGCTCTTTCCCTGAAGTCTTAAATCTGCTGCCGTACCGCCATGTCCCAGAATCCCATTGTGGATTCCATATTGTCCGCTGATCAGCGATGCCCTGGAAGGCAGGCAGGGGGCATTAGGGCAATAATAATTGTCAAAACGCACTCCCTCTCTGGCAATCTCATCCATCACAGGGGTTGTATTCCTGCCGTAGCCATAGCAGCCCATGTGGTCCGCCCTCAATGTGTCAATATCAAACATGATAACTCTCATCGTCTTTTCCTCCTGTCATCCGGGGCTGACTTGTATCCTCTTCCCCGCCTGTTTCACCCATACGCATTTTCAGCGGTGCAATACCATAATAATTGTGAAAATGCTGGTAAAAATAATTCATGTTGGAATATCCTACTTCGTCAGCCACTTCCGATATTTTATTATCCGTATCCATAATCCGGCAACGTGCCACGTACATCCGGTATCCCATTAAATATTCCGAGAACTTCATATTGGTTTCCTTTATAAAAATCTGCCCAAGATAAGTAGAGTTCATCCGAAACCGGTCGGCAATGCTTTTTAGAGAAATGTGCTGCCCATACTCCATTCCCACGATCATCACAATTTTCCGTATCAAAGGAGACAATTCCATATAAGGACGCTTTAACACCGGATCTTCTTCCTGCCGGGTTTCCTCCGGCACTGTTCCATGGAGCTTTTCTATGATCACCTGACGGATCCTTCTGTACAGTTTCCCGCCGTCCACAGGCTTTAGCAGATAATCCAGCGCCCCGCAGCGGATTGCCTCACAGGCATAGGAAAACTCATCATAACCGCTCATCATGATATAGTTCGACCGGACCCCCATCTCACCTAAGCGGTTGATCAGCTCATATCCGTAATCATTGCCGATACAGACATCCACCAGACAAATATCCGGCTTCCAGTCCACCACATGGGAAATAACCTCAAAACTGCTCCGTGCCGTCCACACCTGCCCAAACCCCAAAGCCTTCCAGTCCAGCAACCTGACCGTTCCTTCCAGAACCGCCGGTTCATCATCCACGATCATCAGTGTGTACATTTTCCCCCTTTCCCGGAATAAAAATGGACACCCGGAAACCTCCTTCCACATTATTTCCCACATCCATCTTAAATCCGTTTCCATAAAAATAATCCAGCCGCATATATACATTGCGCAGACCAATGTCTGCCTCCGCTTCATCGTTTCCCTCCATCATATTCCGCCGGATCTCAGGAAGCTTCAAAGGATCTGCGCCACATCCATTATCAATAACTAAAATCTCCACACCCCCGTCTTTTGCACATCCGTTTACAACCAGTATGTTATATTCACTATTCTGATCAAAACCATGTGCAAAAAAATTCTCTACCAGCGGCTGCAGCCAAAAGTTCACTGTGGGAATTTCCCCAATCTCCTTCTCCAATTCTACCTGGTAAACAAAATTATCCCGAAAACGCAAAGTCATAATTTTCAGATACATTTCAAGAAGGGCAAATTCTTCCTTCAGGGTAATAGAATCCGTCTTGTGCATTCGTGCACGGTACAATGTACCCAGCATTGCAATCGCATCTGCCATATCCCGGTCCTCATGCACCAATGCTTTTGACCGAAGCATTTCCAGCGTATTATACAAAAAATGAGGATTGATCTGATGCTGCAGGGCACGCATCTGGCTTTCCTGCTCCTTTAGTTTAAGGACATATTCCGTTTCAATATAACCCTCCAGCTTTCTCCCTACATCTTTCAACGTCGATGCGATCATCCCATATTCATTTTTCCTGTGTCTGGAAGGCAATACCAGCTCCTCCACCTTGCTAAAATTACCGCCCTCCATGGCAGAAAGAAGATTCATGATCATGGACAAAAAGGCTGCGTCCGAACGGATACCCCCATAATAACATGCCAAAACTCCCAGCGCCACCAGAAAGAACGCTACAACCATGACAGACACCGTATGCCGGTTATCAGATAAAACCTCGCGGACATTCTTCATCACCAAAAAAGAATAACCGTTTTCCTCAGAGATTTGCCTTATAAAAAATACCGGTATCCCTTTCTCCGGCCACAGCCAGCCTGACTGCTCTTCCTGCACGGCAAGCTGTGCAAAAAGCTGTATATCCGGACCAGACAGTCCGCCGTCAAGCAACAGATCTCCCTCTTGATCCCAAAGCCCCCACTGACCTGAGATCAGACTGCTGCCATAAATATCACGGCTGTTTACCCAGAACCCCAGTTTTCCTAAAGTCTGGTCCATATGCTCCGCGTTGCGGACAGGATAAGATGCCACCAGCATATCCCCGCCCCCATAGAAAGCTATGTCTTTCTCCTGCTTTTGGCCAGCGAACTCCAGCCTCACATCCCCAAATTCCATCCAGATAGCTTTCACGCCGGACTCGGAACTTAAAGTCACACAGGCAATCTGTTTCCTGTCATCCAAAAGCAGCTTTTTGACATTTACAGGCAAGTAACCAATCTGCGTCCTGCTGCCCAGGCTGTTTTTCCTGCGCATCTGAATGTATTCCGCTAAATTCCGGGAAGAAAACAAGGCAGCAGTATCTTCCATAAGATTTGCGCTTTCATACATGCCGTTGGTATAATCCAGCGCCCACACCCGGATATTCCCTAACATCCTTTCCTTTTCCAAAAACACATCCTGAGCCTGCTGACGCGAATCATCCACCCAGGTGCTCATGAAAAATGCCAGCACGCCCAAAAAAGCCATAGCGGTTATCAAAAACACAAACCCCACGATTTTTATGAACTTTATCCTATAAATCCGATATCCCAGAAAGCTTGTGCGAACTCTGCCCATCCTGCACCCCTCTGCTTTTACAGTCAATAGCCGGTTCTGATACCCTCATTATATCCGGTTCATTTTCCGGTTTCAAGGCGAAACCAGAAAATCCCCAGACATCTCTGCCCGGGGATTTTTCAGCTTAATTTCTATAATGTCTTTTTGCAGATTCCCTAGCGGGTTCCTGTTTCTTATTTAAAGAATTCGTCAATCTGCTTCTGTGCTTCAGCGATGATCGTGTCAAGTCCTGCTGCTTTCAGGTCCTCAATACATTTCGGCACTGCTGTAGCCGGGTCAGATGCGCCTGTCAGCATATCATATTTATACTTATCCCATGTAGTATTTACATTGGATACTTCGTTCTGGATATTGGTTACGTCCAGTGCAAAACCAAGACAAGTAGAAGCAGTTGCTTCTTCATTTTGTTTCCGCACTTCATCCCACTGGTTCGGGTCAGCGCCTTCCTGATTGCTCATAATGAAGAAAGTTCCCTGTGTATATGCCGGCCAGGTCCAGTCGTCTCTCAGTCTCTTAACTGTGCCGTCTTCCAGATATTCGAAATGGTTTCCTTCTACACCATATGCACACATATCGCGGAACTTGGAATCCGTGTTGATCAACTGCAGCACCTTCAATGCCTCTTCTTTATAATTTGAGTTCACGGAAACTGCATTCATGGAGCCCTGAATGGTCTCTGTTGTATACAAAGGTCCAAATACCTCTACTGCATCATATTTTTCCACGCCCTGCAAAACCTGCCACTGTGCCACTGCGCTGGGCCAGCCCTGTGCGTTTCCGAAAGCATTTCCTTTGCTGTCCTCGGTCACTACATTAGCATCCGGGTTAATGATTCCGTCTACATACCAGGAATGGAGCAGATTCAGGTTTTCCAGAATATCTTCCTGTTCCAGCGTACATACTACCTTGCGCTCAGGATCATCAATCTTTACGCCGATCGGCTGGATACCGCCTGCCAGACCGTCATACTCATTAAAGAAACCATTCCACAAAGCGCCCTGGTTCAGTTTAATGGGATAGAAGCTCTTTCCTTCCCCATCCTTGATTGCACGTACAGCCGGGTCAAGGGATGCCATATCCTTCACTGTGCTCATGTCAATACCATACTTCTGTACATACTGGTCATCCAGATAATAGAACTGGGTCAGGGACGAATCCTTATAAGTAGGTACTGCATATACATTGCCATGGATCTGGACACCGCTCCAAAGTGTTTCCGGAATAAAGCTGTACAGCTCCGGCGTAACGCTCTGCACCATATCGCTGATGTTTTCAAAAGCGCCCAGATTTACAAACTTGCTGTAATTTGTGTTGTTGGTGAACATGATGTCGAAATATTCTCCGGCATTGACAATGGTGTTCATCTTGGAATCATAATCACTCCAGCCTGCAATCTTCACATCCAGCCTTACACCGATTTTTTCTTCTGTGTAATCGCTGATCTGGGCAATTGCCTCATCAAAATCGTCTGCGGGAGTTCCGCCTACCGTCCACCAGATCAGAGTAGGAACTTCCCCCGATGCCGTCTGGGTATCCTCGTTTCCTGCATCGGCTTCTGTATTTTCTGCAGCGCCATCATCCGCAGGCTGAGCTGCTTCCTCCTCCTGGGCAGGAGCAGACTCACCGCCGCTATTGCTGTCCGAACCGCCACCGCAGCCTGAAAGTAATCCGGCAGTCATCACAACAGCCATTCCCAGTGCCAATAGTTTACTTAAGCTTTTCTTTTTCATACAAATCCTCCTTATTTTTATGAGATTACGGCCAGCTTAACAGCCGTTCTATATCCTCCGGCACGCTTATCCGCCGTCTGTGGCCAGGCAAGGACTTCCGCTCCGGGCAGATATCCTTTTGTTATCCCTTTACCGCCCCAAGGGTAAGACCTGAAATAAAGTATTTTTGGAAGAACGGATAGGCACAGGCAATAGGCGCTACGATGATCACCACGATTGCCATACGCGCTGCTTCCTGCGGCATATTCGCCAGCATTTCTGCTGCCCCCAGACCCACTGTAGCGGCATTCTTTGCCAGCATCTGGATATTCGTCAGGATGGCATTAAGCAGGGCCTGCAGGGAATATAATTTGGAATCTTCGATATAAAGCATGGACTGATACCAGTCGTTCCAGTAGGAAAAGCAAAGGAACAGACCAATCGTTGCCAGCACCGGCTGGGAAATCGGCAGCACGATCCTTGAGAAGATCGTAAACTGGCTTGCACCATCCATCTTCGCCGATTCAATCAAAGATTCCGGCACGGTAGTCTTAAAAAAGGTACGGCAGATCACCACGTTAAACGAAGACACACTGAGGGGCAATATCAACGCCCATACCGAATTTTTCAATCCCAGAAGCTGGCTCACCACAAAATAAGTGGAAACCAGACCGCCGTTAAACACCATCGGAATGAATACTACCATGGTAAGGAACCCATTCAGTTTATATCCGGGCCGGGAAAGCACATATCCCATCAGAGTGGTCAGCAGCACTCCCAGCGCCGTTCCTATAATTGTTACAAAAACAGATACTCCCAGAGCGCGCATGATCATTTTCCCCTGAGATGCCAGAAACTCATAGCCTTCGAATGAGAAAATCTTGGGTATGAACCGATAACCATATTCTGTGATAGAAGCTTCCGCCGAAAATGAAATTGCCACCACCAAAAGGATCGGTATAATACAAGCCAGCGCCATCAATAAAAATATGATATTCAAAACGATATCAGCAGGTTTCGAAACCCGGTTAAAGCGCTCAAAACCACTCAGTTCATTTTTACTTCTTTTCCGTGTCTTTATACTATCCATAGTTTCCCTCCTCGCTGTTTAGATCATTGCACTCTCCCTGTCAAATTTCCTGACAATGGCATTGGCTGACAGAATCGTGACGCATCCGGCTACAGATTGTACAAAGGCAGCTGCCGCCGACATACCTGTGGTAGAAGTCATCAATTGCTTGTACACATACACATCCAATGTATATACCACATCATACAGGGAGTTGGAATCCCTGGGCACCTGATAGAACAGACCGAAATCGGAATAGAAAATACGTCCAACGCTCATAATGAACATCAGGATGATTACTGTCTTCATCAGAGGAAGGGTAATATAACGAATCTGCTGCCAAATCGTTGCACCGTCAATACCCGCTGCCTCATAATAACTCCTGTCAATACCCGTGATGGTGGCAAGGTATACAACCATACCGTACCCAACCCCCTTCCACAGGTTCATGAAAACCAAAAAGGGCGGCCACATCTCCGGCTTCATGTACCACTGCTGCCTTTCCCTCCCCAAAGCTTCCAGCGTATTGTTGACAAGCCCTTTATCATAACTCAAAAACGCCCATACCAAAGCGCTTACCACTACCCATGACAGAAAATACGGCATAAACATCGCTGTCTGGTAAACCTTTGCCATTTTTTTGGAATGCAGCTGCCCAATAGCAATGGCTGCAGCCACCGGGACTACAATGCCCAAAATAATAAACACAATGTTATAAGCCAATGTGTTTCTCACGATCATCCATACATCTTTTGTGGAAAACAAAAATTTAAAATTATTGAATCCAACCCACTTACTGGTCAGGAAGCTCTTTAAAAATCCCCCATTGATCTTGAAATCCTTAAATGCAATGATAATGCCAAACATAGGCATAAAGCAAAACAGGAAGTACCAGATCGTGGTAGGAAGCGCAAGCAAGGTCAATTCCGTATCATCCTTATTCCAGCGCCTTTTTTTAGTTTTCACTTTACCTTTCTCTTTGGCCATACCGTCTCCTCCTCTCTCCCATTCCCCGATATATTTACTGATAATTATTATAACTTAGTTATTTTGTCTTGGATATCCACATTTCTTTAGATATTAGTATAAAAATATTATCTTTCATCCATAATTTTCGTTTTTATTTCTATGCAATTTGCACATTCTTTTTTTCTATTCTTTTACATTTTTTGCTTTAAAATATAAAATTTCTACAGAAATCTGATGTTTCCAATATGATAACTAATGTTTCTCTGATAGACCGGATGTTTTAAGAATGGTATACTTCCTTTTACAGATACACGGAAACGGAAACGACCAAAATTGTTTCCTAATAACTAAAAGCGAGGGAACAGCTATGAAAGACAATATTTTGCTGATCACCACAGACCAGCAGCGTTTTGATACCATCAATGCCTGGGGAAACCAGAGTATTTTTACACCCCATCTGAATTACATGAGCGCAATGGGCATCAGCTATAAAAATTGTTATGCCTCCTGCCCTATCTGCGTGCCTTCCCGCACCACGATCATGACAGGCAGGCAGGGATACGAAAGCGGCGTAACCTCCAACGCTACCCACGAAGCCTTCATGGCATCCTGTATGGAGGACCGTTCCACCCTGCCCGCCATTCTTTCCGATGCCGGATATCAAACCTGTGCAAAAGGCAAAATGCACTTCCAGCCTGCCCGGGCGCATTACGGCTTTGAAGAAATGCGGCTGCCCCTGGATTATATGCGGCGCTACGATGGGGCATGGCAGGAAAACCGCCCAAAGATCCATGGCGTCGGGGAATGCGAAATGGAGCCCGTCCTTTCCAGCGTGGAGGTCAAAGACAGCATCACCACCTGGATTGCCGATGAGACCATTGATTTTCTGGAAACCCGGGATCCTACCCGCCCTTTCTTTTTATGGAGCAGCTTTACCAAACCCCATCCGCCTTTTGACCCCTGCAGGGATTTTTGGGCGTTGTATGAGGGCATCCCCCTGCCGTCTCCGGTAACCGGCGACTGGTCCGCCACATTGGAAGACACCCCTCAGGGCTTTCTTGCCGGGGCATACGAAAACACCAACATGCACCTGTTAAGCACCTGGCAAAAACAGGCGGTACGCCGGGCTTATTATGCCTGCATCACCCAGGTTGATTATTCTCTGGGAAGAATCTTTGGCGCATTACGAGAACACAATTTGTTTGAAAATACCTGGGTAATCTTTACATCCGATCATGGAGAAATGCTGGGAGACCATCATATGTCCCAGAAGAATTTGTTTTTTGAGGGCAGCGCCCATGTGCCGCTGATCATTATGCCGCCCCAGGGGCGGGGACTTGCCCATAATATTTCCGTTCAGACTTATTCGGATTTAGGCGACTTATACCCTACCATACTTGCCATGGCAGGAATTGCGCCCAAAACAGAAATATCCGGCACAGACCTGCAAAAGCCTCTGCCTGCCGACAGAGTTTTTTACGGAAACAGCCTGAACCGGAATTTCTGCGTGATGGAAGAGAATTATAAACTGATTTATTCTGCCGTAGGAAACCATACGCTTCTTTTTGATATGGAAAAGGATCCCATGGAACAGCAGGATTTATCGGAAGTGCCGGAATTTGCCGATATCAAGGCACGCCTTACCGGGATGCTGCTTTCCCATACTGCCAAATATACCCCGGAAGCTTTGGACGATAACGGACAGTTCCGCATTTATGACGCTCCACGGTTTCCCGGCGATATGCCCGGAAGGTGGTTCGGATTTCATTACAGGGATTATAGTGTGGATACCTTTCATTGATGTGCCAAAATCCTGGTGGTTTTTCCCTGCTTTAAAACAGGCAGGGTTGTATAACTCTGCACCAGCAAAGACGGATTTTGCAGCTTGCGGATGAGCATCATTGCCGCCTGTGTGCCAAGATCATAAACATCAATGTCAATAATGGTCGGCGCAGGTTCAATCAGCGCCGCATAAGGATAACTGTCAAAAGTAAGCAGTGCAATCTCTTCCGGAATCTTTAGTCCGCTCTCCTGTATGGCTTTCACCGCCCCCAATGCCAGTAAGCTGTTTTCGCATACAATTGCCCGGGGCGGTTCCGAAAGGGAAAGCACTTGCATGGTTTGCAAACAGGCATCTTCTCTGGTGGAATCGGTATGCCGGATATAAGCCTCCGGCAGCCGGTAGCCATAATCATTCATTCCTCCTAAAAAACCGTTCAAACGCCGCATGGATATATAATTTTCACTGCTCTCGGCAATAAACGCTACCTTCTCATAATGGCATGTCAATATATGCCGGGCTGCAAACTGTCCGGCAAGACCGTTATTGGTATCGATCCAGCTCAGCAGGCTGTCCGATCCAGGATATCCGATGTAAATATGGGGAAAATGGGTTTCCTGCAAAATTTTTGCCATACCGGGAATATCCACAGAACCATGGATCAGGATCCCATCTGCAATTTTGCTGGAAATCAACTCAGACAAGTAACATGAAGGCTCTGCCCCATCTGGAACATCTGCGATCATCAATGTATAATTCTGCTTCATTAACTCATTTCGGACACCACAAAGGATATCAAACGTGTGAGGATTGCTATAAGCCTCACCTTTTTTCAGACTGGACAGAAAAATAATGTTGCTGGCTGCACCCCTTGCAAAGCTGACTGCCCTCGCATTCGGCGTATAATGCAGCTTCTGGATTGCAGCATGAACACGAGAAACTGTCTGCGGGGAAATGGTGCTCCAATTATTTAAAACCTTGGAAACTGTCGATGCGGAAACACCGGCTTCCTGTGCCACGTCACGTATAGTTACTGACATGATGCTCCTCCATTCTTGTGAAAATCTTATAATTTTGTTTTAATAGTATAGCGGTTTCTT
>ERZ808054.1455-NODE-1455-length-13328-cov-12.425025_pt1 | contig 13328 bp, 9 predicted proteins | sample MGYA00380201_ERZ808054 | MGnify/ENA primary metagenome ERZ808054 (study PRJEB31490, sample SAMN06133419) | mouse gut metagenome | isolation source: Z5_2 | host: mice | place: China: Chengdu | collected 2015-05 ... | reverse complement strand
TGGTTCGTTCATAAGCCATTGCCACCAGTGACGGTAAACTTTATTCAATTTTTGTCTGCTCCTTTCCTCGGATTTTTAATATAAGAAAAGCACCTAAGATTTCTCCTAAGTGCAATTCAATACTATTATAATTACGCTTTGCCACAGCATTTTTTATATTTCTTTCCACTACCACATGGGCATGGATCATTCGGATATATCTTCTTTTTATGCTGTTTCTTCAATGTTTCTACAACCCTATTTTGATAAATTACATCTGCAAATTTTTCTAATTTATTCTTATCATACCCGTCTTTGTCAATATCCTCAATATATAATTTTTTAAAAGTGACATCCTGCAATTCATCTGATTCGTCATATTCAAGAAGAATATACCAACTTTCATTGTGTCCTACCTTCATCATGTTTGCATACATATAATTAAGTCTATCTTCTTCGCCAAACTCTTTAATCCCATTCTGTTTTACAAAACATCCATGCATTACATCTCCGTTGCTAAATGCTGGAAACATTCTGCCTATCTCCCTCTGTCGCTTTAATAAATAATGAATTGTTTCCACAAGTTGATTTCTCGTTTCAGGCGCATAATCCAACAAAAAATTCACAAAAGATACTCTTCCAAATAATTGCTTTTCTTCCACAACAGAAATAATTTTTCTAATTTCATTTGGAATTTCCTGTACTGGTTTAGCACTTTCTACTTCTTTGCAATGCAAACTTGCAAAATATGCATCTAAATCCTCTCTATAACCATATGCAGCAAATGAATTGCAATCATCAAATTCGTCTGCATACATTTCATAGTTATTATGAACAATATACATCCCCAAATGATCCAGCTCATCACTAAGCAATAAAGTCTTTGACCTTGTTGCTGCTTTACGCTGTTTTAAATAGTGTAAGAAGTATAATGGTGAATCAAAATACGCTGTGTAAACTTCCAGATCATCCACACTTATCGCTATTGTTCCACTATTTACCTGCAAAAAATTCATCTTCTCAATTTTTGCTTCAAAAGCATTAAAATTATCAACCGTTACGCAAAATGTAAATACATTTTTATATTTTCCTCTATTAAAAGTCACCTTTTCATTCTTTTTATCGTCATAAAAAGTTATTTCTTCGGCATTATTTATATAACTTAATGTTCTTTCACACTGATAATCAGCTTTTCCAATCAACGAATCAAAGGAGCTTTTATGCGCCTTATAATCTGTTATTGCTGGAGTATATGTAAAAGAGCCTGCTTTAACCTCTGCGATAATGAGGGTGTCATCATATAGTATTATTATATCGTTTTCGTCCATTTTCTTTAATGAATTTCCTATTGGGTAATAGTTTCCCACATAAGACTGACACCCCGGCAAAAGGCGCTTAAATTGTTCTTCTACCAAAGTTTCACTTGCTCTTTGCTGTATGTCTGCCCATCGTGTTGTATATTTACTATCATGTCTTTTCATATCTTTTTGAATAATACGATAAATATTATCAAATAGATTATAATAATCAAAGCAATAACTAACACCATTTATTTTTATAAAAGGTTTCTTTTGAACAGGCAAATCTCGAATAATCCATCCCGAAAAAATTCCCCCATCTATAAATTCCCTACATTCACCAATATCCCATGACAAACTATTTACTAATCTGTCATCCCATTCCGTTACTTTTTTTATATCATATAGATCTGTTCCAAAACACTTTTTACTTAACTCCAAATTTTGTTGGCTTTCTCGTATTTCATCAAAGAGTTTTTCAATGTCTTCCGAACTTTTTCCCTCTGATGCTTTTTGGAACTTTAGAAACTCGTTAAACATTCCTTTCCAAGAATCAAGTTTAGCACTTGACAAAGAATACTCCAATTTTTCTAATCCTGCTAACAAATCCTGTGCTGACACCCCATATAATTCTTCCATTTTTCCCGAATGAGGTAACAACAAAGTTTTTAGATTCGTGAGCTGTTGAAATTGGTATCTTTTTCCTCGCACATTCCCCATAAGTTGAGCTTCCATAATATACTGTATATCTTTTTCGTTCAAATCTTTATCATCAATTGTTGTCTTTGCCGCCCAATAAATATAAAAAATCTGTGCTTTCATATACAGCTCATCAACTTCTTCTAGCACTTTTTCTATCAATTCTTCTTGATTACTATGAATCTCCTCAAAATAGCTTTCCTGAGAAACTAAAATACTCTGTATATATTCAACAGTCCTTAACTCAAAATTTTGCTTTCCTTCTATCTGTATTTCAGAAACAGTATTTAACATATTAAACATTCCACGTTCCGTAGCTGCCATCAATAACGATAAAGGTTCACATTTACTAATATTCTCCCGAATATCCATAATCAATGCATCAATTTCAGCCTTCTTTTCATCATACTGCTGTGCCAATTCTTTATTTCGTTCCAAAACGTCCGCTTCCGTAAAATTATTTTTTAAAGATACTACATTTCCTATCCGTCCTAGTTCTAAAAAACCATTGCTATAAAATTCATCAAAGGGCATCCGTTTACTATTTCTTTTTTTCTTCATAATCTGTCTCCTATATATTTAACAATAATTTATATGGCTCTTTTATATTTATCTAATTTTACATAAATCTTTTGCCTGCATTTAGTTTTATTATGCCATTTAGATATTGTTAATTATATCAATTTGTCTATACTTCCACAATCATTTTTAGAACCACCTCCTACACAAACAGGCTGCAAAATACAAAAATCGTATCTTGCAGCCTGTTTCCTGTTACTTTTCAGGGAAAGGTTTTTTACCACCTATCCCTTCATTACTCATAGGAACCATGTTCCTCAATACCTTTTTCCAGAATGGTATGTATCAGTTCCTCCAGCTCCACACCGTTTATCTCGCTGACCACAATCAGCTTTGCAAGGGTATCCTTCTGTACGGATATGGCATACTGTTCCTCATCGGCACGAAGCTCATGGACACAGATACCAAGCCCGTCCGCAATCCTGCACACCACGCCAAGCTCCGGCTCCCTGATGCCCGCCAGAATATCCATAATCGTCCTTTCCGGCACTCCTGACATTCTGGAAAGCTCCATAATGCTGATTTCTTCCTCTTTCATCACATTTAATAATTTATCTCCAGTTGTAAACATATCTTTTTCCTTTCTACTGTTTTATGATTTTATTTGTAGCCGCTATCCGGGGCAGAATAATATCCTGAACGTATGGAACATTTATTTCTGTTGCGATAAAATTCCGCCCCTGTTTTATGCACTGGACAATCTCACTGCCCGAACCTGCAAACGGGATAAAAACCAGAGCATCTGGCATACTGCTTGCAAGGATAATCCTTTCCGCCAGTTTTTCCGGCTTTTGTGTCGGGTGTCCTGTTGATTCCTTGTAATTTGGCATAATCCTCGGAAACTCCCAAACATTGCCGCAGGATTTCCCTTTCGGGTTTTTTCTCTTGTCTTTTTCTCCCCCGGCATGGTATGGAATACAGATTGTGTCATGGTTGATTTCATGGAAAGGCTTGCTATAAAACCACATAAATTCTGCTTCATTCCGGTAGATTGCCTTGCCCGGACGTCCTGTACCATAGTTCCACACAATCAGATTCCTCTTAATCCACGCAAACTTATCCAACACACTGACAGATAGCTTGTCTATCATCTGGCTGCTTCCCCAACAATAAAATGCGCCTGTCGGCTTGAGTACCCTGTAACACTCCCCAACCCATACAGCGCACCAGCCTAAATATTCCGGCACAGACTGGAACACAAAATCAAAATCCCCCATCATATGGTAATATGGCGGATCAGCAATAACTAAATCTATGCTCTCCGAAGGCAGGCATTTTAATATATCCACACAGTCTGCCGCAATAATCTGGTTTTTCTCTATCCCATTTTCTTTTGAAAATAAATCCAACCTGCCATATTCCCCCTTATTTTTTCTTCCCGCCAGAAGGTTTCTTTTTGGGAAACTCCATGACAAACTTAAACTGCACCCCGCTTTTTTCTTCCCCGTCTTTGGTGTAATGGTATTCTTCCGTCCCACTCGGAATGATGTAGGCATCATATGGTTTGCCCGCCTTGCTCTTTAACCCTTTTAACAGGATTTTCTTCCCGGAAAGCATATCTTTCACCTGTGCATCGGTAAGGGCGGCTCCCATTATCCGGCTCACGTTCATACCGCATTTTTTCACGCAGTACGCACCGAATTTCCCTTTTACCACCTGACCGCCGCAGTTCGGGCATACCCCAAGAACCGCCTGCTCCTGTGCGAACATCTTTTTCTGCTCGTCACTGACCTCATGGTAGGTGTGTATCAGCTCCGACACCATGTTTTCAATATCTGCCATGAAGTCCTCCATAGGAAGCTCCCCTTTCGCTACCAGTGTCAGGGCATTTTCCCAATCGGCAGTAAGTTTTGGGGACTTCACCACATCCGGCAGCACCGTAATCAGCTTCAATCCGTCCTCTGTGGGTATGATCTGCTTTTTCTCACGTTTTACAAATCCGTCCTTGACTAACTTCTCAATAATGTCCGCCCTTGTCGCTGGCGTACCCAAGCCTTTCCTTTCTGCGTCTGCCCCAATATCTTCCGCCCCAGCACGTTCCATTGCGGATAATAATAAATCTTCCGTAAAGCGCTTCGGCGGGGAAGTGAAATGCTCGCTGACCTTTGCCTGCACACCGTCAAACGTCTGTCCTTCCGACAGTTCCGGCAGTTTCTTTTCCTCTTTTTCTTCCTCCTGATTCCCGGAGATTTTAAAGGAACGCTTAAAGACTTCTTCAAAAGATTTCCACCCATTATGCGTGACGGACTTCCCGGAAACCGAAAAAGTATATCCATTGCATGAAAACTCCGCTTTGACTGTTTCATACAGATGCTTCTCCCCGGTGGCGCATAACAGGCGGTTCGCAATCAGGGATAAAATTTTACGCTCCGTTTCCGGCAGTGCCGCAAGGTCAGCTTTCCCTATCTCCATTGTGGGGATAATGGCGTGGTGGTCTGTCACTTTTTTGCTGTTCAGAATTCTTTTTATATCCGGGCTGGACGCTTTGTTTTCCTCAAACATGAGGGAGCTGAACACCGCTTCAATCACTCCTTTTGCGGTCAGCCCCATATCATCGGATAAAAACTGGCTGTCCGTCCTCGGATATGTGGCTAACTTTTTCTCATAAAGGCTCTGCGTGTACTCTAAGGTCTGCTTTGCGGTAAAGCCGAATAGACGGTTCGCATCCCTCTGGAGGGTGGTAAGGTCATAGAGTTTCGGCGGCATGGCTGCTTTTTCCTCTTTTACAACAGACGTGGTAAGAGCCTGCCCGTTCCGGCAAGCTCCCACAATCCCATCTGCTTTCTTTTTATCATCTATGCGCCCGGTGGCGGCATCTATCCCATCCATCAGGATATGCGCCATGTAATATGTTTCCTTCTGGAAATTCATAATCTTTGCTTCCCGGTCTACCAGCATCGCAAGGGTGGGTGTCTGCACCCGCCCCACCTTTAAAACTTTTCCGCCATACAGGACGGTGAACAGCCTTGTACCGTTGATGCCCACAAGCCAGTCCGCTTCCTGCCTGCACAGTGCGGAATGGTACAGGTTATCGTAATCGCTTCCCGGCTGCAAATTCTCAAATCCCTCACGAATGGCGGTTTCTTCCATTGAGGAAATCCACAGGCGTTTGATTGGCTTGTCACATCCTGCCATTTCATACACCAGACGGAAGATAAGTTCTCCCTCCCGTCCGGCGTCTGTTCCACAAATCACAGCCGACACGTCTTTCCTGTGCATCAACTGGTACAGTATGTCATACTGTGCTTTTGTGTCCGGCTTCACCTCATACTGCCATTTTTCCGGCTTGACGGGAAGGCTCTCATACGTCCACTTCTTCCACTGTTCCCCGTAACTTTCCGGCTGTGCCAGTTCCACCAGATGCCCCACGCACCAGCTCACAATATATCCGTTCCCCTCCATATATCCGTCACTGATTTCCGATGCGCCGATCACTTCCGCAATGCTCCTTGCAACACTCGGTTTTTCCGCTATCACTAACTGCATTTAGTTGTCCTCCCCTTCTTTATCTTCAAAGAAATCATCCTCACTGCCCTCGTTTTCCTCGTCATCATCGTATTCTTCTTCCTCGTCCTCCTCATCATCGTCCTCGTCAAGAAATTCCTCTTTCTTTTTCCGGACTACTTTGAAATAATAGCCGCCGCCAATGGCTGCAGCCGCCACAATCCCAAGAATGATATAGGTTGCCATCGGGTTTTCTTCTGGTTTCTCCGGCTCAGGTTCCGGTTCTTCGGTATCTTCCCCCTCCCCGTCCTCTGCGGGTTCTTCCGTAGGTTCTTCTTCCTTCCCCTGTTCCCCGTTGTTATTGGGAAGTGCGCCCTCCGTCACAGGGATTGCGGACTCCAGCGCAGCGGAATTTTTCGGCAAGGTTTCGCTGTTGTCCGCTGTCACGTTCAACAGGTCATTTTCCGTAACTTCCGTCAGGAAATACACCATTTCTTCCTCCCCGTCCCGGTCAATGATAAGGTAGAACACTTTTTCCGATGCGGTCTGGATTGTGTAAAACTCCTTCCCCGTTTCGCTCTTTTCCTTCTCCCCGGATTCCTCCTTTTTCTCCGATGCCGCCGCTTCCGCCATTGCCTGCTTTTTCTGCTCTGCAAGGCTGTTTTCGGAAACGGTGTTCCCATCACTGTCCGTTTTGGTATGCTCCGTCACCTGTGCGGTGGCGGAGGAAGGCTTGGTAGCCTGTGCGTCCACCGGGAGCTGCTCTGCCGGGTTCTTCTCATTTCCTTCCTCTTTTTCCGGATCGGTGTAATACGGGTTGGCTGTTTTGTAGACCTCCGACATATTCCCGGCGTTATCCATTGCGGAAATGGTAAAATACTGGTAGCCTGCATCAAACTGTTGCAGACGGATATTCAGGACACCGTTTGTAAGCTCCGTAAATTCATACCCGTTCACATACACTGCCTTGATGCCGGAATCCGTATCATGCGCCTGTATGGAGAGCAGACCGTCGCTGACCGCAGCGTTTAATGTAGGCTTCGTGAAATCAAAGCATTTCATATAGCGGTTTTTCTCATAGGTTTTGCCCTTCTGGTCTGTCACAAGCACATAGACGGTGGTATTCTCCGAAATCTCTACATACATATCCTCTGTTACGTCCGTCCAGCTCCCATTCTGCGCCACTTTCGCCTGCACTGTCTTTATGGTGAAGTTGCCGGAATGTGCCACGTCCTCTATGGAGATATGTACCTTTGTGGTGTCATTGTGCCACCCGGACGGAGTGGAGATTGTGACCTTTACATTCGGGTTCACATACTCGCATAAGCTGTAATCCTCTTTGCAGACACCGCAATCCTTATCCGTAACATACTGTGTGCATTTCTCTTTACAGGTACATTCCGGTTCAGGTACTTCGTTCCCGGATACCGTACCGCTTTCCGTTTCTCCTTCATTACTGCCGGACTCGGTTTTTGTTTCCCCGGTTTCATCCTCCCCATTCTCTGAATTTTCCCCGGTTTCAGTGCTTTCCTCTGCTCCGGCGGTTTCCTCTGTTTCCCCTTCGGTATTGTTTTCCTCCGTAAGCGCACCCTCCGCATAGGCATCTACCGTATTCCCACTGTTCGCCATAAACGCCCCTATGGGCATACAGAACAGTAATGCCGATAACACTAGCGACACCGCCGCCCTAACTGATAACTTTTTCTTCATTTCCTGCCATCTCCTTTGCGTTTTCTTTTTCTTCCAATAACTTCAAAATCTCGTCCTCGCTGAATTTGATAAGTAATTGCAGCTTCTCGGACGAGATTTTATGCTTTTCGATAATATCCATTTTTTCGGCTCTTTCCGCCATGCGCTTCTGTTCTTCCAAATCCTTCTTTTTCGCCTGCAAGGATTCAAGCTGCGCTTCCACTTTGGAAAGCTCCTTTTCAATGCGCTCCTTTGTCATAAATGCCTCCTTAATTTAACCTGCCGAAACTGTAAAAATGACTCTGCCAGTAGGACGAGTTAATGCTTGCGTAACTGATCGGATCGCCGCAATGTATCATAGTCCCGCCGCCGCAGTAAATCCCCACATGGCTCACCGCCCCGGCAGAATTGTAAGTCCCGGTAAAAAATATGATGTCACCTGCCTTTGCGTCCGATGCGGAAACCGGAGTACACTGGTCATAAATGCCCTGTGCTGTGGTTCGTGGAAGGTTATGCACCCCGCTGTTGGTAAATACCCAGCAGACAAAGCCGGAACAGTCAAAACTTGTGGAAGGGCTTGAACCGCCCCACACATACGGGAATCCTAAATATTTTGCGGCTTCCTCCATAAGCGCCTGCACCGATGCGTCATCATAGGCATCCGGCGGTATGGCGTTCCCCGGCAGTCCGCCCGGTGTTTCCCCGTACAGTGTGCCTTCCCCCACGTCAAAATAAAATAACGGGTTATAATACTCCCCGTCATATAAACATTCGATATGCAAATGGCTTCCTGTGCTGCTCCCGGTGTTCCCCGTTGTGCCGATGACCGCCCCTTTTTCCACTTCCTGCCCCGCACTCACGCTGATGCTGTCCATATGGGCATACTTGGTTGTGTAACCGTCTATCTCAATCACTACATAATTCCCGTAATGGCTGTCATATGCCGCCGCTGTCACCGTACCGTCATGCGCCGCATAAACGGTTGTACCTGTCGGCACTGCTATATCCACGCCCCGGTGAAATTCTTCATTTCCTGTGCTTGGGTTCTTCCGGTATCCGTAATAACTATTGACGTAATAATACCAGTAAAGGTCAAGCGGCGAAGCGAACTCCTGAAGCAGACCGTTTGTTTCCCGGTACATGGAAAAAATCTCCGCCTGCTCCGTATCCATCTTCCCGGCAACAAGGCTTTCTAACGGTATGACCGTAAGCGTCACTCTGAGGATACTGACTTCGTATTCTTCTTCCTCCTCATACTCATATTCTTCCTCGGTTTCCTCCCCTGTGACCGGATCAGTGACCGTCCTCGTTCCTGTCTTTGTGACTGTCCTTGTCCTCGTTTCCGTATCCGGCGTAAGCGTCAGCGTGTACATTTCATCAAAGAGAGCCTGTATCTCGCTTTCCACTTCATTTGTGGTAAATTCCGTATGAACAGCGGATAAGTAACTGATAAGGGTAAACGGGTTATGCCCGATTGCCCCAAGATTATAGGAATATTCATCGTACCCCGGATAATCTGTTTCCACCCGGTCAATCTCATTCTGCAAATCAAGCTCCAGACGGGTAAGCTGTAAATCGGCGGCGTCAATCTCCTTCGGCTTGCTTAAATAGCTCGCCGCTAATATAGTAGACTGTGTATCCGCAAACATCGCCCCACAGGACGATACGGAAACCATAATCATCATAAGGAGCAGAGCCATGATGCCCACCGTCACAAGCAGTCCGGCGTTTTTCCTTGCAAACTCCTGTAACTTCCTCGCCACAGTGACCGCACCGTTTTTTGTCTTTTGGAACGCCTGCTCCGCTGTCTTTCCCGCCGCCGCTTTTTTCCTCGCCTTGACATACTCCCGTTTGATGCGCTGTTTCTGCAGCCGCTTCTGCAATGCTTTTTTCTGCATCTGCGGGTTTTCCTCCAGAAACTTCTGGTACTGGAAATTGACTTCCTTTTTAAACTGCTTCTTTTCCAGCTTTGCCACCTTTGCCCGCTGTTTCTGCTCTTTCCCCTTTATGTGCCTTTTGACGAAAGAATAAAGCGCTTCCACTTTCTGCTCCGACTTGTGTGCGCCCTCCACCGCTGAATTTTCTTTCTCCGTTTCAGCGATTTTCCCATGCACGAAATTTTTGCTCTCATTCTGCATCCGGCGCATGGTGGTTTTTGGTATGCCCTCCTGCTTAAAAGGCTTTTCCTTATCCAGAGGGACAGCCACATATTTTGCTTTCCCGGTTTTCTCGTCAAACACTCTCTGCAAGGTGTATTCCCTTGTCTTAGGCAGCTTCGCCCTTGCTTTTTGTACCTTCCTCCCGGCTTTCTGCGCCTGCCGCTGCTTCTTTTTCAGCTTTTTGCTTCCGGTAAATTCAGAGCCTCCTTCCCCCTGAAAAGAATTTCCGGTATTCCCCGTAAAAGTTTCTTCCGTAAAGGTTTGGTTTTCCGTTTTCCCCCCTGAGCCGCCTTTTACCCGTTGTTCCCTCTGCACCCGCTTTTTATGGTACTTCCCTTTTTTCTGCGACTGCCTGTAAGTGTCCCTCCGGTGGTAATCTTCCGCATCCTGCTGTTTCTTCCCTGTTTCCTCTGGCTGACTGAAATTCTCCTGCCCGGTAAACGTGTTGCTTTCCTTTACAAAATCCGGTTTTTCCTCCTGCCCCGGCTTTGCATCGGACTTTGGGACTTTTTGTCCAGAAGTGTTCTGGTATATCTGCTTTTTCGCATGGGCTTTTGAAGCATGGTTCGGTTTGCGCTGTCCGTCATCACTGTTCCGGGAATCCATGCTTTTATTGTTTGTAAAATTGTTTTCCTTTCCTGGCTGGCTCTCTTTGGACTTCTGGACTTTTTGTCCAAAAGTTTCCTGTTGCGCCTGTATACTCTTTTCCGTCTGTCTTTTCCCGCCCGAACCATGCCCCGGCTTCCCGATGCCGGAATCCCTCGGCTGATAGGCAGCATTGCCGCCACCTGTAAAGGCATTATGCGCTCCTTTATGGAACTCTGTATTTGCTTCTTTACGGTAGACGGTATCCTGTTTTTTCTTCCCTTTCTTTTCTGCCATTAACTGTCCTCATCCTCCTTTGCTGTGGATTCCTCCGGCTTCGTATTCATAATCGCAAAGGTTTTTGTATCTGCCGGGTACTTATCCACGAATGGGATTACCACGTTGTCAAACAGAATCAGACCGCTTCCCGGCTCGGAATTGGTGACGTGCATAAGCTGTTTCTCCGACAATCCCAACTTATCCGCCAAGATATGCTGGTCTTTGGCATTCTGGTTCAGCAGATATACAAAATCGCTGTTCCCCAAGATGCCCTCAATTTCCTCCGATTTCAGAAAATCGCCCACATTCTGTGTCAGTCCTGTTGGGATTCCGCCCCATTTCCTGAACCTTTTCCAAATCTCCACCGAGTAAATTGCGGTCTGCTTTTCTTTTAAAAGCAAATGAAACTCATCACAGTAATATCTTGTGGCAACTTTCCGTTCCCGGTTCTGCGAAACCCTGTTCCATACCGCATCCTGCACGATCAACATTCCAATCTCTTTTAGCTGATTGCCTAAGTCACGAATGTCAAAGCACATGATCCGGTTATGGGAATCCACGTTAGTACGGTGGTTGAAATAGTTCTGCGAGCCATGCACATACAAGACAAGGCTGTTGGCAATCCGAACCGCTTTCTGCTTCGCTTCCCTCTGCATCTCCGGCGCAACATCCCTCGGCTCATACTTTAACAGCGCATTGTACAAATCTTCCAGTATTGGCATATTCTCCGGCTTCGGGTGTTTGAAATACCCGTCATAGATATGCTTGATACAGGTGTCAATGATGCCCTTCTCGTCATTTTCCAGACCGTCCTTCCCTCCGGCTATCAGGTCACACAGGGTAATCAGGAAATCGCTCTTTAATTTGAGTGCCTCCTTATCCCCCTTATGGGAGAGCTGAATGTCCATCGGGTTCAGGTAATCCTTTGAGTTAGTGGCAAGCCTTACCACCTGCCCATGAAGCGCCTGCACTAACGGGAAATACTCGCCCTCTGGATCGCAGACGATAATATCGTCTTTTGTGATAAGGAAACAGGATAAAATCTCACGCTTTGCACTGAATGATTTACCACTGCCGGGTGTGCCTAAAATTACCCCGTTTGGTGTACGCAGCCTTTTTCTATCTGCCATAATCATGTTATTGCTGAGTGCGTTCAGACCGTAATAAATGGCGGGCGCAGGCATGAAAAGCTCCTGTGTGCAGAAAGGCACAAGGACAGCGGCGCTCTTTGTGGTGAGGTTTCTTTCAATCCCCACATCGTTGCACCCAATCGGCGCACTCGCCATTAACCCCTGTTCCTGTAAATACTGCAAACACCGCAGGTTGCAGTTTGCCTGCTGGATAATGCCGGACACCCTCTGCGTCAGGTTCTCCAGTTCCCGCTTCGTCCTCCCGTAACAGGCAATGAGGAAGGTCATCTTGATAAGTTTCTGGTTGCTTGTGTTCAAATCGTCCAGAAGCTCTAACGTGTCCTTCTCATAAGTCACGATGTCCGTAGGCAGAATATCCATATCGTAACCACTCCGGACTGCCTTCTTCTGTTCCTCTATTTTCATTTTCTGAATGTCAGTGAGCGCACGTTTTATCATCTTGATTGCTTCCACCGGATCAATGGTCTGCATATGCATGGTAAGTGTGAGGTTATCGTCAATATCCAGCAGCTTTTTAACCATCTCGTCCGTAAACTTCGGCGCAATCATATCAAGGTAAGACACGCTCCCGTAGATGCTGCCGGACTTAAAGCGGCTCGGATAGCGGAAGTCAAACCCCGGCGGGGCGATATAGTCCTTGACCGACTTCCCGGATTCTGACAGCTCCTTAAACGAAAAACGGAAAGGCTCCATTGTACCCTGATTGAAATACTCATGCAGGATACGCAGCCTTTCCTTCCCGTCAAGACCTCTGGCGTTTGTGCCGATATTGTTTAAATTGCGTACCACGTCCTTCTCGATATTGCTTAACTTGCTCTTTGCTTCCCTGTACCCGGCGCTTTCCACGCCGAAAATCAGGTACTTGGACTTGATGATTCCGTTGTTGCCTTTTGCCGACTGGTGCTTTAGCATATGCGTATACTCGTCACGAATATCGTCAAAATCATCCGCCTGCAGAGGAATGTCAAACTGCTCCGCAAGAGCCTGCTCGCTGACCTGCCTGTTAAATAAGAACAACTGGAACTTTATGGACGGATCGAAGTAGTTAATCAGTTTGCTGTATTCTTCCAGAATATCCGCCTGATCCTCCACCTCCAGCAAGTCATAGTTGATGTCAAAAAACTCCACCATTTTCGTGTAATAACTGTCCGCCACCTGACAGATGCCGTCCCGGTACATTTTTTTGAATGTAATGGTTTTCTGTGCGGTGTCCGGCTTCGCCTGCTCTTTGCTGTTCCCGGCAAGCACACGCCGAAGCTCCGCAAGGCGTTTCTTTTCCGATAAGGTCAGTCCCGCCTTTTCCGGCGTCTGTCTATTTTTTCCCGGCTTCTGCTTTTCCGCTTCTGCCTTTTGCTTTTTCTTCAAGGAAACATACCTCCCTCCTGATTTTTTCCCGTTCCTCCAACTGCTTGTAGAGGTTTTCCGATTTATACGGTCTGATTCCCGGCGTGAGTACCTTCTGCCGG
>ERZ808054.1454-NODE-1454-length-13335-cov-27.882863_pt1 | contig 13335 bp, 12 predicted proteins | sample MGYA00380201_ERZ808054 | MGnify/ENA primary metagenome ERZ808054 (study PRJEB31490, sample SAMN06133419) | mouse gut metagenome | isolation source: Z5_2 | host: mice | place: China: Chengdu | collected 2015-05 ... | reverse complement strand
ACCTCCTTACTTTTTCAAATACAAACGGGGCCAAAACCTTATTTTGGCCCCGTCTCCTTATACGTTTTCCTCCTTTCTCTGTCACGCAAAAACGCCGCCCTTTTTACAGCCGGGCGGCGTTTTCGGCAAGGTTGACAGTCCATTTTGTTGTTGTTTATCATGTTTCCCTTTGTCAAGCGTTGCAATCTTTGATATTTGAGAAAGGTAGAATCTTCCTACACGGAGGGGTAAGCCCCTGATGCAAATAGCAAACTGCTTCTGCCTTTACAATATTCCCCTCAGCGGATCACTGCTCCCCCATAAAAATGGAAGGGCTTCCGGCCAAGCAACAGAAGTATAAGTGAACAAAGGAGAGCGATGCGCGGTGATATGGATTGATCTGCGCAAAAAAAGTTTTCTCGCCGCTTCAGCGGCATTTTACAAATATCTGTATACAGTTGATCTGCAAGCATCCGAAGTTCTATTTCTGCATAGAGTCCGATGCTCCTTGCTTCTTTTTCGACCGCCTGCCGGCTGTCGGTCCCCTCCGGTCTAAGTCATGCGTGGACACGCACGAAAAATGATCGGAAAGGATGGTTCTCTATGAGTGAAGAATCAGGAGCGCACATCATCCGGTTACTGGAGACCTACCAGGAGCGGGAGCGGAAAATCGCCCTGCTTCACTATGAGCTGGAGCACCCCGCGCACATATCCCCGAACGAAATGCTCAACGGAATGTCGTTTGGGCATGGCGAGGGCCCTCACAGCCCCGGGTATATCTCGGACAAAACGATGTACATTGCGCTCAACTATCAAGAACAGGCGGACAAACTCAACGCCAGCACAAAGGACGAGATTGCCCGGCAGCTTGCGAATCTGGAGCACGAGCAGAACCGCCTAAAGTATTACGTGTCCCTCCTGGAGTCCCGTGAGAAAGCCGTTATCCGGCTTGTGTACTACGATAAGTGTTCCTGGAGAGAGATCGCCAAGAAATTGGAGATTGCCCCCAGGACTGCGCGGCGGATCAGGGATGATGCGGTTACAAGGCTGACCAGGATGTACGACTTCACTGAAGGCAATTCTTGAGTACTGTCACACATTTGTCCAACTTGTGTCACATAGATTTCCCTAAAATGTCATATGTATGGGTATTGCAATGTCACAATCATCTGTGCTATGATTAAACTACCAAAATAAGAGATGCTTCCCGAGCTCCGGCTTGGGAGGCATCTCCTTTTACTATGCGAAAAGGAGTACATGATGATGACGGACAAAGAATATACAGTGCTGAAAGACGCCGATGTTCGGATGATAGACCCCGCCTCTGTGCCGGATATTCGGAACATCTCGGTCAACGCGGCGCTCCCACCAGTTGAGCGGATCCGGGATGTGGCCCGGCAGATGAATGGCAATCCCTTTGTTTACCGCTGCGGCGGTATCCTCGTCAAAATGAAATTCTCCGGCACCCGTCCGCTTCAAGCTGTCTTGGAGGACTGCCTGGAGCATTGCACCTGACATAAAATTTTGCCCTTTACAAACTGCGGCAAAACTGATATACTGAATGCGGATCAAATCAGAATAGGCTGGTTCCATGAGAGCTTTCTGACTGCAATATCCGCATTTGCGGAAAAAGTCAGGAGGTATTCCCATGGATTTTTTTAATTGCTATGGATATGGCCGCCTCTCCCGTGAGGACATCGGCAAAGCGGAGAGCGACAGCATCAAGAACCAGCGGGATCTGATACACGCCTATGTATCCCGGCACCCGGAGCTGCGGCTTGCCATGGAAGGCTACGATGATGGCTATACCGGAACGGACTTCGAGCGGCCCCATTTCAAGGAGATGCTGGAAGCTGTTCGGGCCGGGAAGGTCAACTGCGTGATCGTCAAGGATCTCTCCCGATTTGGGCGCGAGTATATCGAGGCCGGGCAATATATTGAAAAGCTGTTTCCTGCGCTGGGCGTGCGTTTTATTGCCATCAACGATAACTACGACACACAGCACCTGGACAGTTCCAGCAGCCTGACCCTGCCCTTCAAAAATCTGATAAACGATGCTTATTGTCGGGATACATCCATCAAAATCCGCAGTCATTTCGATGTCAAACGCCGGAACGGAGATTTTATCGGTTCCTTTGCCGTTTATGGCTATGCCAAAAGTCCGGAGAACAAAAACAAGCTGGTGGTTGACCCTGACGCGGCGGAAATCGTTCGTGAGATATTCGCCAGCCGGATCGCTGGCCGGAGCTGCCAAGGGATCGCGGATGATATGAACAAGTTGGACGTCCTCTCCCCGATGGAGTATAAACGCTCTCAGGGAATGAATTTCAAATCCGGATACCGTATTCATAGTAAGACCAAGTGGACAGCTGTCGCGGTACGCCGCATTTTACAGAACGAGGTCTATCTGGGCGTTATGACCCAAGGTAAGCGGACTACCCCCAACTACAAGGTCAAAACTGTGGTAGAGCGTCCGCCGGAGGAATGGATGCGGGTGGAGGGAACCCATGCGGCCATCGTCAGCCTTGAGGATTTCCAGCTTGCTGCCCGCCTGATGGCGACCGATACCCGGATGGCCCCCGGGGCAAAGGCTGTCTATCCCATGGCAGGAATTGTCTGCTGCGGGGACTGTAAGGGCAACATGGCTCGGAAAACCAGCGCCTGCGGTGGGAAAACCTACGCCTACTACGTGTGTGCCACCCACCGCGCGGACAAATCGGTCTGCTCTATGCACAGCATCAGCGAGGCCAAGCTGGAGCAGGCTGTGCTGGCAGGGATCAATCTGCACATCCAGGAGGTCGTGGAACTGTCCGGGGCTCTGGCTGCCATACAGAGGCGTCCGATGCGGCAGGTAGCGGCAGAACGGATGGATCATCATCTGACGGAACTGCGCACAAAGTTGGTTAAGACTCAAGGAATCAGGGATTCCCTTTACCGCCGCTATGCGGCGGGAGAAGTATCGGAGGCAGATTTTTACGAGTTCAAACGGATCTTTACCAGCGACTGCGAGGAGGTGGAGCAGGCCATTGAGACGCAGCAGCGTCAGATGGACAATCTGCTGGTAAATGCCGCTCCGGACAGTCCTTGGATCGAGCACTTCCGGCAGTTTGGCAGGTTGGATGTTTTGACCCGGGATGCGCTGGTACGCTTGGTAGACCGCATTTTGGTCTATGAGGGCGGCTGCATAGAGATCGTTTTCCGGTATCAATCGCAGCACGATCAGGCAATGTCCCTGGTAATGGCGGCAGGTGATCTAAAGGAGGCGATGTGATATGGCAAGAAAAAGCAGGAAAGAAGCCATTCGCACAGCCAACGGAGGATGTGCCGCTGCCGTCCAGCCCCCTGATGTATGTGAATCAGAAATTGTTTACCGTACCTGGGGCTATGTCCGCCTCTCCATTCTGGATACCCGATACCGCAACGGTAGCGAGTCGCTGCAGAACCAGAAAGCATTACTGCGGGAGTACACAGAACGGCATCCTAACCTTCAGCTCCTCGAAATCTGCGAGGATAACGGGGAAACCGGGACAAATTTCAACCGAGCTGGATTTGAAAAGCTGATGGAAGCGGTCTACACCGGTCGAGCCAACTGCGTCATTGTGAAGGATCTATCCAGATTTGGACGGGACTACCTGGAGACAGGCAACTATCTGGAACACATTTTCCCCTCGCTGGGGATTCGCTTTATTTCCGTTGTGGACGGGTACGACAGTGCCGATGCAACGACCTCAGAGTACCTGACGGTTGCGCTGAAAAATCTGCTGAATCAAATGTACTCCGCTGATATTTCCCGAAAATCCGGTTCCGTTCTGAGGGAAAAGATCAAGCGTGGTGAGTTTATCGGCGGATATGCCGCTTACGGCTACCGTAAAGATCCGGCGGACAGGCATCATCTTGTGATTGATCCGGAAGCTGCCGCAGTGGTTCGGACGATCTACGAAAAGCGGCTGAGCGGTATGGGAAATACCGCGATCACCCGCTGGCTCAACGAGTCTGGGATCCTATCCCCCTGCTGCTACCGCTATCAAAAAGGCATCCTTCTGGACGAACGGTTTGCACAGCCTAAAATATGGAAGGTTGAATCAGTCAAAAATATTCTGAAAAATCAGGTATATCTGGGTCATACGGTTCAAGGCCGCCGCCGGTAGGAGTTTTATGCGGGAAAGCCGGACAGACTTCTGCCGCCGGCGAAATGGACGATTGTCGAGAATACACACGATGCAATCATTTCCAAAGAAGAGTTTGATACTGTACAGATCCTGTGCGGTGAGAAAAAAGCACAGTACCATGCCCGGTTAGGGAAGTACGATCACCTGGGAAAAAGTGAAAACATTCTGAAAGGGCTGGTTTTCTGCGGCGATTGCGGACGGCCCATGGTTCGCTACAAGCAGGTTTCCCATGGACGAAAGGTTTCCTACCGTTATCTTTGTCCCAATTATGCCGAGATGCTGGAGCGTAGCGGATGCAGCTATAAGTATCTGCAAGAGGAGGTGCTACTGGAAACACTGCAGCAGGTCATTGCCAAAGAGATCGAGCTGGCGGTGGACGCCACAGCTCTGGCAAAAAAACTTTCCCAAGGAAAAGAGAAGCTGATTTCCAGCCGTGCGGCTGAAATCAAGAGGCTGAATACCAGACTCTTCCAGGTTGATGCTCGCAAGAAGGTTTCCATGCAGGACTACCTCGGCGGAGGACTTTCCTATTCCGAGTACGAACGCTTGCGTGAGTGCTGTGATGCTGAAGCTAAGGAAGTGAAGGGTGCGATTTTTGCACTCCGAGCCGGACAGCAGCATGATGCAGAGACGCTGACTGAGGAAAACCCGTGGCTGCGGGCGTTTAGTACTGTCCCCGTAACGGAGCATCTGACCGGAGAACTGGCTCACGCCTTGATTGAGCGTATTACCATCTTTTCGGAGAACCGGATCGAAGTAACCTTCCGATTCCAGAACGAGCGGGAGCAGCTGCTCTCCGTATCGGAAAGTGGGGTGGCCTGATGCCGGTATTGGCTAAATACATTCGCCTTTCATCCGCTGATGAGGATAAGAAGTATGGCGACAAGCATGAGAGCAACAGCGTTACCCATCAAAGAATGTTCCTGGACAGCTATATCAGCAGCCACCTCGAATTTAGTGGCTATGAGGTGCTGGAATTTCTGGATGATGGCCGAAGCGGGACGAATTTCACAAGGCCCGGTGTATTGGCGCTGCTGGGAGCGGCCCAGCGGCGGGAGATCGACTGCATCGTTGTAAAGGATTTTTCCCGATTTGGCCGGAGCTACCTGGATGTCGGCAATTACCTGGAACGGGTCTTTCCGGCGCTTGGGATCCGTTTCATATCCCTCAACGATGAGTATGACAGCAAGAATTATCCATACGGCGTGGCCGGGGATGTGGGAAATGGGCTACTGGCGCTTATCTATGATCTCTACAGCCGGGAATTATCGCAAAAAATCAAAGATTCCCGACGGCAGTATGCCAGCCGCGGCCAGTGTGTCAGCGCCTATCCGATTTATGGATATGCAAAGTCGCCAGAGAATCGCAGGGCTTGGGTCATTGACCCGGAGCCAGCAAGGGTGGTACGGCAGATATTTGAATGGTTTCTGGAGGGAAAGGGGCAGACGGAGATTTGTGATCTGCTGAGTGGATCAGGTACGCCAACACCGGCGCAATGGAAACGGGAAGCCGGCATCAAACGGCAACTGTGGAACTCCGATCGTATTCGGAACGAGTGGGGGCGTTCAATGGTGGCCCGGATTCTCCGCGATGAGCGGTACACCGGTAAGCTGATTGCACTAAAGACCTCGCTTGGTGAGTTGGGGAATATCCATTCCGCTAAACCAAAGCCGAAAGATGAATGGATCACGATTCCTGGCGCATTTGAACCAATTATCTGCCAGGAAACTTTTAACTCCGTTCAGGAGCGCCTGACAAATGAAAAGAGCATACGTCAAGGCGTAAAAGCTAACAGAACCGATCCGTTTCGCCGCAAGCTGAAATGTGGACTCTGCGGCTATGCTCTGGCGAGGCATAATACGGAGCAGGGAACATACTTCTCCTGTAAATGTGAATCCTGGAACATGAAAAATTCTTGCCGGAAGATACAAATATCTGAGCCTCATCTAACACAGGCGGTGCTTTCCGCCATCCGTTCACAAGCGCAGTTGGCGAAAGAAACGGGAAAAAGATTTGACCAGCAGAAACTGCTTGACGGTAATGAGCGGTCTGCCCATCAATCATATCAGAAACAGGTACAGGAGCGGCTTGATGCAATCATAGCACAGAAACGAGACGCCTATTTGCGCTACGACCAGGGCGAAATGTCTTTGACAGACTATCGAGAGTTGTGCGCAAAATTGAACCTCGTTGCAGCAAGCTACCAGGAGAAGAGTTGTGGTAACACAGAATCAATAGATGTAAAGGCATCTGCCACTTCTATGGTCGGTCGGGGGCGGATCAATGATTTGGGAAGCTTAGTCAATATTCAGGAGCTTGATAGAGATACCGTGGACAAGCTGATTCACCGGATTGAGGTATATGGCGATAGCCGGATTGAAATTTCCTGGAACTTCGATGAGGGCTGTATGAAACTGATTAAGGATAGCAAGGAGGCCATGATGCGGGAAAAGTAATGTATAAATAGTCCATGGGAGCGGCAACAACTGCTCCCATGGATCGTTTCAGATGTTCAATTCGGTTTTTAGGGAACATGTTATCCCACCTCTGGTGTTTTGTATAGACCAAAACTCAATGCCATTTTCAAAAATCTCATTTATTTTTTGGGTTTTTACTTGACACTTTCTGATGACGGAGTGCGGGGAACGACCTTCAAGCGGCCCGGACTGGACGCTATGGTGGACGAGATACGGGCCGGGAATGTGGCTACCGTCATTGTCAAAGACCAGAGCAGAATAGGCCGTGACGTGGTAGAGGTTGGCTTGCTGAAGCGCACCTTTGATGAGTACAACGTCCGCTTTATCGCCGCCAATGACAATCTGGACACCGCCAATGGATTTGATATTATGTCCATCTTCCGGGACGTGATAAATGAGTGGTACGTTGCCGACACCAGCCGCAAAATCAAAAGCGTTTTCAAGTCCAGAATGGAAAAGGGCTTGCGCTGTTCGGGGGCTGTCCCCTATGGCTATCTCGCCTCCAAGGAGGACAAGGGCGAGTGGGTAGTTGACGAGAAAGCCGCCGCCGTTGTGCGCCGCATCTTCCAGATGGTCATGGACGGTCAGAGCGTCAACGGTATCGCCCGGACGCTGCGGGCCGAACAAATCCCTATCCCTTCCGAACACTGGAAGCGCATCGGCTGTCCTGTCCGCGCCAGCAGCTACCGTGACCCTTACGCATGGTCTGCCACCACTCTCAATTACATTCTCAAAAGGCCGGAGTACCTGGGGCGCAAGGTGCTGGGCAAGACTGTTTGTGAGAACTACAAGACCAAAAGCACCCGCAGAACTGCGCCAGAGGAACAATTTGTGTTCGAGGGAGCTGTTCCCGCCATCATTGACGAGGAAACGTGGCACAATGTCCAGCGTTTGCGTGAAACTACACGACGGACACCCAAGCGGAGCAGCAGCCCCAACCGCTTGACCGGGTTGCTCTATTGCGCCGACTGCGGCGCAAAGCTGACCCATCACAACAGTCTTGTTCAAGGCAAGTACATTGACGATGCGTTCACCTGTTCCAGATACAGAGGAATTGTTTAAGAGTGTACCATTCACTATGTCCCCACGCAAAAGCTGGAAGCGGCGATCCTCTCCGCCATTCAGCGGATAAGCTGGTATGTCCGCAACAACGAGCAGGAGTTTGTTCAGCGGGTTCGGGAAGCGTCCAGTCTGCGGCAGGAGGAAGCGGTCAAGGACTGCCGGAAGCAAATTGTCCAAGCAAGGAAGCGTCACGCCGAACTGGACGGACTGGTAAAGAAGCTGTACGAGGCCAACGCCACAGGTAAGCTGCCGGACAAGCATTTCAGCCGTCTCCTTACCGAGTATGACGAGGAACAGGCCACGCTGGAAACCTCTATGACGGAGTGGCAGAAGTTGATTGACAACTGGAATGCCGACCGGGTGAGAATGACGGAATTTATCGACCTTGCCAAACGGTACTCTGACTTTTCAGAACTGACTACGCCCATGCTCAATGAGTTTATCGAGAAAATCATTGTCCATGAGGGAAGCGGGCGGGGAAAGCAGCGCCGCCAGCGGTTGGATTTTTACTTCAATTTCATTGGCGCGTTTGAGGTTCCCGCTGACGTTGTGACCCCCATGGAGCAGGAGGCGGAACGCCGCCAGCAGGAGGAACAGGCCGAGAAAGAGGAACACTCCAAGGCACTTGCCCAGGCCCGGTATGAGAAGCGCAAGCAGGAGCGCCGAGAGTTCACCGCCAGGAAGCGGGCGGGCCTGTTGACCACGGAGGAACAGGCGGAGGAAGAACGGCGGTTGGAACGCAATCGGGCCTATCAGAAGAAGCAGCGTGACAAGAAAAAGGCCACTCAACCGGAGAAACCCCGCAAGCGGTCATTGGAGGAACTTGCCAAGCTGGACAGGGCCGGAGCCGACCTCACCCCGGAGGAAGCGGAGCGGCTTGCCGCCTACAAGCAGAGAAAGGCCGAGTCGGTGAAGCGGTGCAGGGAGAAGCAGAAAGCCGCGCAGCCCCCGAAGCCCCAACAGCGGACGCTGAAAGAACTTGCCGAATGTGCCGAGGCGGGCTTGCCCCTCACCCCGGAAGAAGCGGAGCGTCTGGAAGCCCACCGCAATCGGAAAAAGGCGGCTTTGCAGGATTTGAAAACCCGCGCCGAAACTGACCCGGCAGCGGCGGCAGAGTTGGCGCAACAGAGAGCGCAGCAGTCCGAAGCGGTGAAGAAGTCCCGCCAGAAGATGTATGCGGATGCCGCCGCCGGAGATCCCGAAGCCCAGGCCCGGTATGAACGCCATCTTGCCGCAAGGCGGGAGAACTATCACAGGAAGAAACAGGCAGAGGCCAAAGCCGTCCAAGCCAGCTAATCGGATACAGAAAACGCCAAGGACAATAATAGTCCGTGGCGTTTTCATCGTTACTGCCGTTCCAGCAAATCCATATATTTCTGCTTTTCAGTATCAGGGATTTTCAGCGCCGCCATAGCCTGCTCAATGGTCAGACCCATCGTTTCCATTAGGTTTTTGAGAGAGGATAAGATACCGTCAGCGCGGCCCATCTCCCTAACGCCCTTGCTTAGATTGCACATGACCGACACCTCCTTTTCCATTGTCTGCGTCATTTGAATATCGTAATCGTCCTGCAAAATTTTCCGTTTCTCCGCCTCACTGGTTTCATTGGAGAGAAGCACATCCAGCATCCGCAGAACGCCGTCATAGTTTGCCCCGTTCGGCCCGCCGAGGCACAGCATGATAATGGACAGCAAATCATAATTCCTGACGGGTTCTTTGCCCTCGCCTACCAGGTGTTCCTCCACCAGCCGATACCGGGTGATAGTATTCTCCCGATACTGCGGCGGTTTCATGCAAATCCAGATGGAGTAGACCTTCTTGATTTTCTCATAGTGGGGGCCAGTGAACTCCCGGCCATACTGAGAAGAAATCATCCGGCAACAGTAGTATATGCCACGCTTTATCAGCGGATAGCCGGGGTAAAAATCGTTCTGCGCCTCCACGTTGATGATGAGGGCAATTTGTTCCTCGGAGCCGGGGACAATGGCGCGAAAACGGATGTCATAGGTGACGCTCCCCTCATGCACCGATTTGTCCTCGGTGTCCATGCCGCTGATGACTGTGCCGCCCTCGTCCGGTAACACCGGAACGGCGGACACCTGGGGCTGGCCCTCTATGTATTTCTCAGCAATATCATTGACATCGCACTCTTTGTATTCTTCCAGGCACGACTTCATGATCCGCGCCAGGATTGCCTTTTCAGACAGGACACGCTTGCAGGCGGCATCGTAACCCGCGCTGTCATCCGTGACGTGCAGCCCCTGGGCGATTGTCGTTTCCCCGTCCACCGTCCTCACCTTCTTTCACTTCATTCTACCACAGCTTTGCCGGAGCGTCCACTACTTTTTTAGGGGGCGGGCCTTGTATGTGCCGGGTGAGGGAGGCGTAGCGGGCCGCAAAGGAGGCTGAGAAAGTTTCCTCTCCGGCTGGTTGATTTGGTTGCGCTGTTGTGCTATACTTCCCTTTGAAAATTTTGTTTTGGGAGATGTAAAACCTTATGAAAAAATACTCCAATAAATTGGCAAAAATAGTGGCTGCTATTCTGCTTATATGTATCGCATTTGTTGGCCTCCTTTATTTGAATAACGATATTGGTGTGCCAAAATCTCGGTTGGAATTGGATATTCGCACATCACAAAAGATTGACGCAGATTGGGTTGTTGACGGAAATGTTTCCGACACAATGGCTGCATTTATTTCCTATCCAGAGGATATGACTGACCATACTTTTTCTGTCTATATAAATCGCCCCGGTCTTTCCTTTGGATATTTCTTCCGTGGGGGTGGAGACCTTACAGGAACGAATGTTGGAATTACGGAGTACACAGTGGAGGGATATAAAGAAAGAGCGTTTATTTCTATGAACCAGCAACAAGTAAAACGCTTGGAAATAGGTAATGGCAACTCAGTTCAAGTAATTGATATTGATAGCAAAAAACCTTTTGCCATTGTTTTACCTGTAAATGCAGGCAGCATTGTTTTTTATGACGTTGACGGAAACGCTGTGGAATTCGTGGAGCATATACTTTGATAATTTGTTTTGTTGGGATATTGAAAATCCCTGACGAAAGGAAGGGCGCACTTCTATACATGGTCTGCGACCATGTATCGTGCGCTCTGCGAGGCTACGGCCCGGACTTGCGAAAGTCCGGGCCGTTTGCGTCGCTACGCTCCGTACAAGGGGCTGCACCCCTTGCGCCGCTTCACGGCTATCCCTGCGCCCTCGCTGGAAAGGTACACCCGCTTCGCGTCTGCACCTTTCCAGCGAGGCTAAAACCGAATACTGTCACCCTTGACCGTTTACCCAACACAGCAGGTAGACGGTCTTTTATTTTGCCAAGAAGGAGGTCAAACACGATGGACAAATCACGCGAGGAATTGGAAAAGGAATATGCCGAGGCCACCGTCAAATTGGAGCAGTACCAGCACAAAGGCCGGCGGTTGGAGAACCGCATCAAATATTACCAGCAGGGGGACAGGAAGAAGCGGAACCATCGCCTTATCACTCGCGGGGCGGCGATTGAGAGCGTGGCCCCGGAGGTACAGGGCATGAGCGAGAGGGCCTTTTTTCTTTTGATGGAAAAGGTCTTTTCCCTGCCGGAAGTTGCCGCCCTGGTGAGCCAAGCCACCGATCAGCAGGAGGGCGGATAATTGGCCCTGTTCCATCTCCACGTCACCCAGGTTAAACGGAGCGCGGGACAGTCCGCCGTTGCTTCTGCGGCCTACCGAGCCGGAGAGAAACTGTATAGCGAGTATTACGGGGAGGCCAACGACTTCACCCACAAGGGCGGCGTGGTCTGCACAGACATTCTCCTGCCGCCCCAGGCCCCCGCCGAGTACCAAGACCGCGCCACTCTTTGGAACGCCGTGGAGAAGGCCGAGCGCAGCAAGAAAGCCCAGCTTGCATATAGCTTTGACATTGCCTTGCAGAACGAATTTTCTTTGGAAGAAAACATCGCTCTTGCAAGGCAATTTGTGTCCGAGCAACTTGTGGGTCGGGGCATGATTGCCGACTTTGCCATTCACCAGCCGGACAAGGAGGATGGCGGTATTCCGAACCCCCATTTTCATGTCCTCTGTCCTATCCGGCCTATCGAGGAAAGCGGCAAGTGGGGCTGTAAGCAGCGCCGCCGCTACCGTCTGGACGAGGACGGGAACCGCATCATGGGAGAGGACGGCAAGCCCCTCTTTGACGCTGTTCCCACTACCGACTGGGGAAGCTCGGAAACGCTGGAACATTGGCGGGAGGCGTGGGCCGCTATGGTCAATGCCAAGTTTGAGGAAAAGGGGCTGACGTGCCGCATCGACCACCGCTCCTATGAGCGGCAGGGGCTTGACCTGCTGCCCACTGTCCATGAGGGTGTGGCCGTCCGCCAGATGGAGGCTAAGGGTATCACCACCGACAAGGGCGATTTCAACCGCTGGATAAGAAAGGCCAACAATCTACTGCGGGATATTCGCAAGAAAATCGTTGGTCTGACGAATTGGATAAAGGCCATAAAAGAAGAATTGAGCCAGCCCCCGGCCCCCGACCTTGCCGCCCTGCTGACCGACTACTATGAGGGCCGGAACGCTGGAGCATGGAGCCGCAACGCCAAGATTGGGAACCTCAAAGATTTTGCCGAAGCTGTCAATTTTCTGACCGAGAGAGGCATTGCCACTCTGGAAGATTTGGAGGCCCATATCGCCGCCCAGGGTGAGCGGGCGGAGGCCATCAACACGTCCATGAAAGCGAAGCATGAACGTCTGAACGAATTGAAGGAACTACTTCGCCTCGTTGACCTCTACCGGGACACCAAGCCCATCTATGACGAGTTGCAGGGTATCAAGTGGAAGGGCAAGCGGGAGAACTTCGAGAGGGAGCATGAGGGCGAGTTGCGGACGTTCCACATGGCCCGCCGCAAGCTGGACAAGCACCGTTCCCCTGCTGGTAAAATCCCCGCTCATGCGTGGGAACAGGAGCAGGCGAGACTGGAACAGGAGTACAAGGCTGAGTATGAGCAGTATAAGCCTATCCGGGACGATTTGCGGAAACTCCAACAGGTGAAGCGGAACGCCGATGCTGTCATACACCAGCAGGAGCAGACTCGGCAGAAACGGCGGGAGGTGGAACGGTGAAGGTCATTCCCCACTTGACCTACCAGCAGTACCGGGCCGTCCGGCGGCTGGTACATGATTGCTGCAATTATGACGGCGGCAACTGCCTTGCTCTTGATGACGGCTGGGAGCCGTGTGTCTGTGTCCAGAGTATCACCTATTCCCTGGTCTGTAAATGGTTCCGCGCCGCCGTCCTGCCAACAGACAAGGGGCTGTGTGCCGCCTTGCTCCACCGAGGACAGGCGAGACCCTGTGCCGAGTGTGGAACGATGTTTGTGCCGCACTCCAACCGAGGCAAATACTGTGGCGAGTGCGCTGCCAATGTACGCCGGAGGAAGAAAGCCGCCAGCGAACGGGAACGCCGCAGGCATGGACATTTAGAGGCTGGAAAGCCTTGCAATCAGGGGGCTTGCGGACAGTCCTCAAAGGGGGGCTGATACATTCCCTTCCCCCGCTTCAACGTGGGCGACAAAATGGACCTGTTGACAAAGTTGCCCAATATGCAGAAATGTGATAAAATAGGGAAAAACGTGGGGGCGACAGGGATGCAA
>ERZ808054.1452-NODE-1452-length-13337-cov-26.815385_pt1 | contig 13337 bp, 19 predicted proteins | sample MGYA00380201_ERZ808054 | MGnify/ENA primary metagenome ERZ808054 (study PRJEB31490, sample SAMN06133419) | mouse gut metagenome | isolation source: Z5_2 | host: mice | place: China: Chengdu | collected 2015-05 ... | reverse complement strand
TTGAGAAGAATCCTTCCCGCTGTCTCTTCCTTTGATGATGCCCTTTATACCGCTTTTCAACTGTGGTGACTATATCTGTCATTTGTGAAAATTCTCCTTGATTTCCGCCCAGTCTCCGGATATAATAGAGACATGAGCTTTTTCTTGATTGGTTTAGCTCTGCCCCGCTGGGTCGCCGCCCGGCGGGGATTTTTATGCCTGTTCCGGATATGCGCGGACAACAAGCTTCCGCAGCTCAAACAGGCTGATCTCGCTGTCATTGGCCGCGCGGTCCAGGACCAGCTCCTTCATCTTGGGGCCTGCCTCTTCCAGCGCATCCCAATACTCTTGGAATTGCTCCATGCTCTCACCCCCTATTTCAAGACTTCATGCAGCAACATCGCCGTCAGGATCATCTCAATCACCACCAGAGCCGCCAGCGTGTAAAATCTCTCGATCTCCATCGGTTCGCGGGGCTTGCCTTCCAGCCGGAACTCTCTGCCATGCCGGGACTTCCAATAAATCTTCAACTTTTTCTCCTTTCCGGCTTGACAGAAAGAAACGCATGTGCTACAATACGGTTGTTCTATCAAGCCTGATTTTTGGGGTCTCGCTTGATACGCTCCCCGCTCCTGCTTGTATCAGGAGCGGGGATTTTCTATGCATTATGTATGTAATTCTTTACGAACCCGTTACTACAGTGCCAGCCCCTTGCACAGTCACCCAACCGTGCGCCATACGCGCTTCCATTTCCATCTTCTGGAGAAGCTCATCCGTCAACGATTCGGAAATGGTGCGGTTTGCCTTTGCCTCTGCATCCGCCGCGATCTGTTTCGCCCTTGCTGCCGCCTCGGCTTCGAGGATCTTTGTCTCATTCTGGACCCTAATAGTCTCCTGCTCTGCCTCGGCCTGCTGTTTGCGCTGCATTGCCTTTACGCGGTCATTGATCGTCTGCTGAAGCTGTTCGTCCGGATGAACATCGATAATGGACGCATCGATCACCTCTATTCCGTATTCCTCGCTCAGCTCCTTATTCAGAAATTCCGTGATCTCATCATTGATCTTTCCGCGATCGCCAGAATAGATATCCATCATGGTGTAGAATGTCGTGACCTCAGATATCTTTGCCTTAAGGACCGTTCTGACGCGGCTGCTGACGATATCGCTTCCGCTCATCCCTCGAAACCGCTTGTATGTCTCCACGACCTTGTCCTGCTGGAATCGGTAAGACATTTGGAAAGAAATGCTGATATTTGCGTTGTCCGCAGTGGACACCATAAAGGAATCGTCACCTTTGCTTCCGTCCCGCTCGTCCTGTGTCAGAACAAGCTGCTCGTTTCCAATCGTAAATTCCTTCACCTGCTTGGTGGGATTAACGAAATGGAATCCCTGCGTCAGCAGATCGTCCTGCACACCACCATTCATAGAGTACACCACGCCCACGTAACCCGCAGGGATACGTTCCAGGCAAAGCAGGGCGGTAATGGCCACAGTCAGGGAAAGAACCGTGGCTATGATAATAGCAATGGTCTTTTTCATTTTTTGTTGTCTCCTCGTGTAATAAATTTGTAAATGATTGCAAAAGATACGCCGAACACAATGATAAATAGCGAAATGATTGCTTTCAGGTCTATACCTCCTTCCATGAGGCTTGTCCCTCCCCGTCAGGTGCCGCACACCTGACGGGGACTTTTTATGCCCTAGCTGACACCCACTCATTAAACAGCCGGGTCCATACGAAGCAGACACAAGACTTTTCTGTCTTGATATAGTTGCCAAAGGGAAACTGTCCCTGGGCGATCCCCTCCCGCAGTGTAGGGGCGGTGATCTTCACCCCCAGAGCGCGGAGCCTTTGGGTGGCTTCCTCCACGGTCATGCTTTCGATACTCATGGATTCGTCTTGGCTCACTGTTCCTCACCTCCTTAAACTGAATCCTGCGGCGGTTACGCCTGGGGCGGCTCATCCCTCACAAAGCCGGAATCAAAGATGTTGCAGTACTTGCCGCAGATGCCAACCTTGCTAAATTTCGATGACAGCGTTTACCTCCGCCAGCTGGCGGATCAAATCGTCATAGGCGCTTTGAGCATCTTCCCTAATCTCCCTGACTGCACCTGCGGCAACAGGTGCGGTCAATCTTTACCGGACAGCTTCTCAAGGAACTCGGAAAACCTGCTGCTGTCAGGATCAAGTTTTGCGGCGCCAACACTCAAATCCATGAAACGGATAGTGCTTTTCAGTTCTCCGTCTTTGTTCTGCGTTGAAAATTCAAGCCGCTCAATTCCTTGTCCAATGAAAACGCCGTCCAGCAGAACGCCAGTGCGTATCCCATCGGACGCTATGACCAATTTAGGAAAATTCATCTCCTCACCCCCTCCCTACACTGAATCCTGCTCCGCCTGCTGCTGCGCCATGCTGGCCCATTAGGCAATACACAGCATCTTGGAAAAATTTTGTTGCTTTTAGGAATTTTCTTTTCTATAATAGGCAATGCGGGTGCCGCAAACACCCAGCCTATTACAGAAGGGAGGCTTCCTATGGTAGATAAAATCACTGTTAACTCCAAATCAGAGGCAGACCAGCTCGTAAAAAAGGGGTATGCTATTGTGTCCGTTGAATATTTCGTCAATGGCGATCAAACTTCGTACACACTGGAACGAGGCTCTGATTGGAGCAAAAAACTTGGAAGCGAGTAGCTTCAACACCTTGCCGGGGGTGCCGTAATCACTCCTGGCATTGTTATCTGATAATACCAGTCACACGATACAGGACAGCCCCAGCCTGGAACATCGCTCGGTCAAAAATGACGTTCCCAGACTTTTCCCTGCACTCGCTCCACTCAAGAACTGAAATCCTGACGTTATCCAAATTGATTTCTCTCAGGTCAATACTATCAATAGAGAACTCGCCGGGAACGGGAATTATGACTTGCGCTTTCTCTCCTGTGTGGGACTTCCCATCAACGCAGCTCAGATTCCTTATAGAATCATTGATATGGGCGATAAATTCTTTTTGAATGTCCACGTTTTCACCCCCTTCCACCGGTTCTCTCGAAATTCACCCTTTACAATCGTCCCGATTTTCTGTATAATGGTAACGATTAGAGCAACTTGCACTTGCTCAATACAAACAGAAACGAGGCACTTTGAATGGATGCCGAAAAACGCGCACACGATTTGGCAATTCTTTATATGCAGCTAGAGATTAAAGAAAACAAAATCAAATCTACTACCCCCGAAGATATCAAGGGGTTTGCAGATGAGTATCAGCATCTTTATCGGACGTTTCATGATCAACTCGCAAGCCGCTAAATCCAACGCTTTCATGGATTCCAAGTACACAGTCATTTAACGCCCACCGCAGATTCTGCGGGATGCTTAATGCTTCGCTTACCGTAAAGCCTTCCTGTTCGCATTCTTTCAGAATGCGGACAACGAAGGCTTTTACCTTCTCTTCACGCATGGTCCACCTCCTTTCTTTTCCTCTCTTTCCTTCCTACGCGCCACCCGCCTCCGCCCGGTTTACGCGCTGGACTGGATGCTGTCCTGGGACACTGCGATGAAAAAGTAGTCATAGGGAACGCCGACAGCATCACACAGCCGACCATATTCTTCAGCTGTAATTTTCTGCTTGCCGGTTGCAATGGAATTAGTTTTTTGCTTACTCCACCCACATTTTTCGGCAACAAAAGACTGCTTAATTCCGTGGCCAATAAGATACTCTCGAATAGCCATTTCGATGATCAATAGTTACACCCCCTTATCATGCAGTAGCGTTTTTCTTGACCGTAGCAGAATACTACCACAATATCCGCTACTGTCAATATAAAATCACGAATTTCTTGACTTCTTTTTTTTGTTGTGGTATTATCATTCAAAAGGAGGTGTTTATGTGGAAGAGCTAAACGAAATATCCTTGCGAGAAAGAATCCGTTTAAATCTTGTATCTTATATGGAATCCGCAGATATTAACCAAGTACAATTAGCTGAAAAATTAGGCATTAGCAAGGGGACAGTTAATAATTGGGCAAGAGGAAATAACTCCCCAGATGTTGACATGGTTCCCAAAATATGCAAGATATTAGGAATCTCTATTCCGGATTTGTACGCACCAACCAAATATGAAGTGCATGAAATACAAAATTTCAAAAAAGCCCCGTCCTTATCGGACGAGGCAATGAAGCTGGCGGAAGATTACGATGGGCGCATGGATGACAGAGGCCGGGAGACGGTTCGGGGTGTGGCGGATTTGGAGGTTGCCAGATTCAAATCTGAAACCGCCGCCGCCCTGCGGAAGAGCCGGGAGCAGTCGGAGGCGGCGGAAGAGATTACTCTGGATGTAGCCGAAATGCTGGTCTACGTAAACCCCGCCGCAGCTGGTACGCCTCTGTACGCTGAGAGCGATTTTGAACGGCTGACGTTTCCGGCGGATAAAGTACCGCGCGGGACTGATTTCGGGATCAGGATTTCCGGAAAGTCTATGGAGCCGACCGTGATGGATGGCTCTATTGCCTGGGTACGCAAGCGGCTGGACATGCCAAATGGGACTGTCGGCATTTTTATGCTGAACGATTCCGCTGTGTGCAAGCGGTTCTTTAAGGAGCCGGACGGGACTGTGCGGCTGGAATCGGACAACCCAGGGTTTGGCCCTGCAACAGTGGCAGAGTTTGATACACTTGTCACAGTTGGGGAAGTTATTGGGACCGCGTAAAATAAAAAGCCGCCCTTTTGGGCGGCGATTGGAACCGAGGTATTCAAAAATAACCGATAACGAGAGAAGGGCGCACGAACTCGCAGTTGCTATAACGTGCGGTACAATGCGCCCGGAAATGCTAAGTGCGATAGGAGCGGCAACAGGGCAATCAGAAATCCACTTTGACCCATACGGAATTTACAAGGACTATTACAGCATGTTCTTGCCGCTTTTTAACCGCGATTATCCAGACGGAAAATCGCGCGGCTGATCTCTTTTCCTTCAATTTCTAGAACAACGCAGAAGGTGCCTTTTTGTTTCTGCTTGCGTTGCCGGATGAGGGAAATCTTTTCTGTAATTTGTTTTAACATTTCATTCACCACCTACGCTATATTTTAGCACGTCTATTTGTAAATTGCAATAAAAACCGCCCCCGGCCAGAACCGGGGGCGGCATAGGGGGCAGAAGTCTTGGCGGACGCTCTGCCCTCTTATATTATCAAAATATGGGAGGGATTGCAAGTGCAATGCCGAAAATGCCACACCGAAATGCCAGAGGACGGAAAATTCTGCCCCTACTGCGGGACGCGGCAGGAGCGGGAACCGCGCAAGGCACTCAAGCGGGCCAACGGGACCGGCACCGTCTACAGACTCCAAGGCCGCAGGAGAAGGCCGTGGGCGGCAGCAAAGAACAGGACAATAATAGGATACTATGAAACCAAAACCGCCGCCCTGGAGGCATTAAACCGCCTCGCAGGGCGTCCTCTGGATGAGCGGTACAATATGACGTTTACAGAAGTGTTTGAGGAATGGAAAGCGGAGCATTACAAGGAGATCACAGACGCGGGCCGCGCTTCTTACAACCGGGCTTATGACGTGTTTGCCCCGCTTTACCGGAAGAAGTTCCGGGATCTGCGCACGGCGGACTTTCAGGCTGTTCTTGACCCGTATATGAAGCAGTCCCGATCCACGCTCTCCAAACACAAGCAGCTCATTACCCAGATGTCCGCCTGGGCAGTCAGAGAAGAGTTAATTACAACAAACTTCGCTAAATTTGTAAAGTTGCCGGAAAACATCAAGAAAGAAAGGGAGATTTTTTCGGATTCCGATGTTGAGAAACTGGAGGCGGACGGAAGCGAGGCGGCAAAAATCATTCTGATGCTGATTTATACCGGGATGCGCATCGGGGAACTGTTTTCCCTGCCGCTGCAGGACTATCACAAAACCTATGTTGTCGGCGGCGAAAAGACGGAAGCGGGCCGCAACCGCGTGATCCCGATCCGGCCGGAGGGGCGGAGATACTTTCAATATTTTGCGCAACAGGCGGAGGGACCGCTGCTACTGTCAGGGTACACTGGCCAGCGTGTGCCGAATAATTTCCGGAAACGTGACTACTACCCGCTTCTGGATAAGCTTGGGATAACTCGAAAGACTCCCCATGCCACCCGGCACACCTACGCCAGCCGCGCCCGCAGAGCGGGGATGCCTCCGGAGATCCTTCAAAAGATTTTGGGCCACGCAGACTACAGCACCACGGCAAATATCTACGTCCATATGGATGTAGAGGAGCTAATAAGGTCGGTTGAGAATTGCTGATATTACTTACGTATTACTAACAAACTAAAATATAAGCAAAAAGAAAAAACCCCTCAAAGCCTTGCGGCTCTAAGGGATTTTTTGGTGACCCGTCGGGGATTCGAACCCCGGACCCACTGCTTAAAAGGCAGTTGCTCTGCCGACTGAGCTAACGGGTCGAATGGCTGGGATGGCTGGACTCGAACCAGCGGATGCGGGAGTCAAAGTCCCGTGCCTTACCACTTGGCGACACCCCAGTATCTCAAGCGAGCGGCTTCTGTTGAAAAAGCAAGGGACTGGGATCATCTCCCAATCCCTTGCTTTCTGGGGTGGGTAAAGGGACTCGAACCCTCGACACCCGGAACCACAATCCGGTGCTCTAACCAACTGAGCTACACCCACCAGATACACGGTGTTCGACCTGAGAAAAATGGCACGCCAGAAGGGATTCGAACCCCTGGCCTGCTGCTTAGAAGGCAGCTGCTCTATCCAACTGAGCTACTGGCGCAAATATGGAGCGGGTGACGAGAATCGAACTCGCATCCCCAGCTTGGAAGGCTGGTGCCCTGGCCATTGTGCTACACCCGCATGCAGGGCCCGGCGGACCGTTTTCCCCATCGCAATCGTCAGCTTGTAAATATTAGCACGAACTTCGCCGTTTGTCAATATCTCTTTTCAATTTTTCATAAATTTTTCCTGAATGGAAAAGAGCGGCAAAAAAGTATGGAAAATCGCAAACAGCTGTGCTATCATAAGAGGAGATATCGTATAAGGAGGCTTCGCTGTGACCCTGCTCAATTCTTTGCTCCTGGGACTCATCCAGGGCGTGGCAGAATTTCTGCCCATTTCCAGCTCCGGCCACCTGTCCATCGCCCAGAATCTTCTTGGTCTGGGCCTGGAGGGCGCCGACGACGTATTCTTTGACGTACTGCTCCACCTGGGCACCCTGGCGGCGGTATTTGTTGCCTATTGGGTGGATATCAAGGAGATGGTACTGGAATTTCTCCAGATGATCGGCGACGCCGTTCACGGGGGAAGCTCTCAGAAGAAGATCCCCTCCGCCCGGCGGCTGATCCTGCTGATCGTGGTGGGCACCCTGCCCCTGTTTCTGATCCTGCCCATAAAGGACCACGTGGAAGCCCTGTACGGCAACACCTTCTTTGTGGGCGGCGCGCTGCTGATCACGGGCCTGCTGCTGTATTTCTGCGACCGCATCCGGAAGGGCCGGAAGAACGAGCGCACGGCCACCATGGCCGACGTCCTTCTGGTGGGCGTGGGCCAGGCCATCGCCACCTGCCCGGGCATCTCCCGGTCCGGCATGACCATCTGCATGGGCTGCTTCCGGGGCTTTGACCGGCGCTTCGCCGTGCGCTTCGCCTTCCTGCTGTCCATCCCCGCCGTGCTGGGGGCCAACATCCTCCAGATCAAGGATGTGGTGGAAGCAGGCGGCATCGATGTGAAGCTGATCCCCGGCTACCTTCTGGGCGTGGCGGCGGCGGCAGTCAGCGGCTACCTGTCCATCCGTCTGGTGCGTATGGTGGCGGACAAGGGCAAATTCGGCGCGTTCGCCTACTACTGCTGGGCCGCGGGAGCCATCACCGTGATCCTGAGCGTCCTGCGGGCGCTGAACATGCTGCCCTGGCTGAACCCGGCGGCCTGAATGACGTGTACATAGGAGCGTGAAATCATGGCAAAAGAACTTTGGGACGCCTATGACAAAGAGGGGACCCCGCTGGGCTTTGACCTGGTCCGGGGCGAGCCCGTGCCTGAGGGCGTCTATCACCTGGTGGCGGACATTCTCCCCATCACCAACGACGGCCGGGTGCTGATCACTAAGCGGAGCCCGGAGAAGGATTGGGGCGGCTATTGGGAGACCACCGGCGGCTCGGTGGTGAAAGGGGAAGCCCCCATAGATGGAGCGCTGCGGGAGCTGCGTGAGGAGACGGGAATCGCGCTGTCCGCCCAGGACCTGCTCCCGGTCTGCACGGATGTCCGGCAGGGCATTGACGGATTGAACAGCATCTATCACCGCTTTATCGCATTCTTTAACCTGGCGGAGCAGACCATCTGCCTCCAGGAAGGGGAAACATCAGACTACGAGCTACTGCCCTATGAGCGGTTCAAAGAGGCCATCCTGGAGGACCGGTTTGTAGCTCCCGTCCGCCGCCGGTTTCTGGACCACCAGACGGAGTACGACCGGATCATCGCGGAGCATTTTAGGTAAAAAGAGGGAGAACCATGGCAACGACACGAAAGAAAACCACATCCAACGCCCGGAGCGGAACCAAGACCGGCAGCTCCCGGTCCGGGACCGCTTCCCGATCCCGCGCCTCCGCCAAGAACGCCAAGCGCCCCATCCGCCGGGAGGTAGGCGGCATGGTCATGCTGCTGCTGGCCCTGATCGTCCTGGTGAGCTACTTCACCGGGGACGGCTGGCTCATCAACCTGATCCCCAGGGCCTGCAAGGGCCTGTTCGGCGTGGGGTACTACCTGATGGTCCCCGCCCTTATGGCGGCGGCCTGGGTGCTGATCGGCCACCGGGGCCGCCCCGTGGCCCTGCGCACGGCCTGCGCCCTGCTGACGCCCTACCTCTTCGGCGGCGTGTGCCACATGCTTTTCTGCAAGCTGGACCTCTCCGACGCGGCCAAGCTGTTCCCCACCCTGTGGGAGACGGGCTTCACGCTGGAATCCGGCGGCGTCCTCTCCGGGGGCACCGCCCACGGCTTCATGGCCGTGCTGGGCAAGCCCGCGTCGGTGATCGTCTTCCTCGTCCTGCTGCTGGCCCTGCTGATGGTGGTGGCCCAGGTGACCCCCGCCATGCTCATCGAGCTGTGGCGGGAGCGGGAGGACTACGATGAGGAAGACTACCCCGAGCCGCCCCCCCGCCGCCAGCCTCAGCCCAAGCCCAAGCGCGCCCCCAAGCAGACCGCCCAGGCTCCCGTCATCGACATCCCCCTGGACGGCACGCCTCTGGGCGGCCCCCCGCCCCAGCCCGAACCCCTGGTGACAGCCGGAACGGAGAAAAAGAGCTTCTTCCGTCCCCGTGAGAAGGAGCAGCTGACCCCCGCCGACCTCCTGGCCTCTCAGGTCCCCCAGGAGCCCGTTCCCGAGCCCGTCCCGGAACCCGCCCCGGTCCCCCGGACCCCCGTACCGGCTCCCTCGCCCATCCCACAGCCGGAACCGGAGCCCCTGCCGGACCCCGCGCCGGACTTCCCGCCGGACCCCGAACCCGAACCGGACCCCGCGCCCGTCCCTCCGCCTTCGGAACCCGTCCCCCCGCCTCCCGTGGAGGACCGCCGGAAGAAGAAGAGCGCCGCCGAGGCCCTGGAGGAGGCCACCGCCCAGGTGACGGCGGAGATCGCCAGCTCCATGGCCTCCGGCGGGGACTCCTACGGCTATCCCCCGGTGACCCTCCTGGAGGAGAACCTCCAGGACAACTACATCGAGGCCGGGGCAGAGCTGCGTTCCACCGCCCAGCGTCTGGCGGATACCCTCCGCAGCTTCGGCGTGGACGCCGCCCCCGGAGACGTGATCCGTGGCCCGGCCATCACCCAGTACGAGTTCACCCTGGCCCAGGGGGTGAAGCTCAGCAAGGTGACCAACCTGGCCGACGACATCGCCCTGGCCCTGGGAGCCAGCGGCGTGCGCATCTCCCCCATTCCCGACAAGAGCTCCGTGGTGGGCATCGAGGTCCCCAACCGCACGGTGAGCCCCGTGCTGGTCCGGGACGTGATCGAGTCCAACGTCTTTATGAGCCACAAGTCCCAGGTGGCTTTCGCCATCGGGCGGGACATCAACAACCGGGACGTGGTGGGGGACATCGCCCGGCTGCCCCATCTGCTGATCGCCGGTACCACCGGCTCGGGCAAGTCGGTGTGTACCAACTCCCTGATCATCAGCCTGCTCTACAAGTCCGGCCCCGAGGACGTGCGCTTCATCATGGTGGACCCCAAGATGGTGGAGCTGGCTCCCTATAACGGCATCCCCCACCTGCTGATCCCCGTGGTCACCGACCCGAAGAAGGCCGCCGGAGCCCTCCAGTGGGCGGTGTACGAGATGATGAAGCGCTACAAGACCTTCTCCGAGCTGGGGGTCAAGAAGCTGGAGGAATACAACGCCCTGGCCCTTCAGCGGGAGGAGGTGCCCCACATGGCCTCGGTGGTGGTGGTCATCGACGAGCTGGCGGACCTGATGACCGTGGCCGCCAAGGAGGTGGAGGACTCCATCTGCCGGGTGGCCCAGATGGGCCGCGCCGCCGGAATGCACTTGGTCATCGCCACCCAGAGCCCCCGGGCCGACGTGATCACCGGCCTCATGAAGGCCAACATCCCCAGCCGCATCGCCTTCGCGGTGAAGGACGCCATCAACTCCCGGATCATCCTGGACGCCACCGGCGCGGAGAAGCTGGTGGGCCGGGGCGACATGCTCTACGCCCCCATCGGCAGCAGCAAACCCCTCCGGGTCCAGGGGTGCTACATCACCCCCGAGGAGATCGACCGGGTGGTGAGCTACGTCAAGTCCACCGGCGAAGTCCAGTACTCCGACGAGGTCATGCAGAAGATCGAGGAAAACGTTCAGGAGAAGGAGCGCAAATCCGGCTCCTCCGCCCCCGCCGCCGACCCCGTGGAGGACGAGGGCGCCGACGAGCTCCTTCCCGCCGCCGTAGAGGTCATCCTGGAGACCGGGCAGGCCTCCGTGTCCATGCTCCAGCGCCGCCTGAAGCTGGGCTACTCCCGTGCCGCCCGTCTGGTGGACCAGATGGAGCAGAAGGGCTACGTAGGCCCCTTCGAGGGCTCCAAGCCCCGCCAGCTGCTGATCACCCAGGCCAAGTGGCAGGAGATCAAAATGGGCAGCGCCGTCGGAGGCGGCCCCGCCCCTCAGGAAGACGCCCCCTGGGACGACGAGGAGGAATAAGCGTATGGTCCGTCTGATCGACTCCCCGGACCAACGCGCGGCCATTGCCCGGCAGGTCCTGGAGGCCCTGCCGGACTGGTTCGGCATCCCGGAGAGCCGGGAGGCATACATCCGGGACAGCCGCGCCCAGCCCTTCTGGGCGGACCTGGAGGGGGATACGGCCCGGGGCTTCCTGGCCCTGAAGGAGACCAGCCCTTATACCGCCGAACTGGCGGTCATGGGCGTCCTTCCGGAATACCACCGCCGGGGCATCGGCCGGGCGCTGTTCGCGGCGTTCCGTCAGCACGCCCGGGACCACGGCTGCCTGTTTCTCCAGGTAAAGACCGTCCAAGAGGGCATCTATCCCATCTATGACCAAACCAACGCATTTTACCGCAGTCTTGGCTTCCGCGAGCTGGAGTGCTTCCCGACTCTGTGGGATGAAGCGAACCCCTGCCAGATCTACGTAATGTCCCTGCACTGATACCGCCTCCGTCTATATAAGCAGGCAATAGAAAAACGCCGGATGGGTCCCCCGCTCCGCCTCATGGCGGACGCGAAGACCCATCCGGCGTCTTTTTCATTTTAGGGACGGATTGACCGCCCAGAACGCCGCCACAGCCCCCGCACAGGGCGCGGAAACGGCGGCGAGGGGTAACACCCAGCCCGCCGCCAAAACCGCCCGCACAGCGCAGGAGTGCGGCGCAGACGGGGGCGCGGCGCAAGGGTAATGGGCTTGCGGCGAGGCCGGGAGGGGATGCTATTCTCCCCCCGGCCTCGTTGGGCGTTACTACTCAATGCCAGTGGAAATCTTCTCTTGCGTATGCTATAATGAGGTCACAGTATTTTGCAGATTGGAGGACGCACCATGAGATACCGGAAATACTTTGCTATATTTGCTGTGTCCTTGTTGTTGGTGCTGACCACCGGCTGTCAGCATTCAGAAGACAAGCCGTTATGGGAACGGCTGGACGAAGCGCAGTACAACAGATACAAGCCGCGTTTAGACCACATGATTGAGAAGTACGGCGAAGAATTTACGATGGATAACTACGGGACTGTTTTCTCCGTAGAACATCCAGATTGGAATTTCAATGTTAAATATTTGGAGCAAACGGGCTGTATCGTAGATAACTATATCGTGTTTCTACGCCGCAACGAAATCAAGAGCGAAATCGAGAACATTCTAACGGACATTTATGGGAACTGCAAAATCTCAGTTTTACCAGAATGGTTTGCACCGCCATCTACTACCAAGGACACCACATCGACTGAATTGCTGTCCGCAGCTTTTCAAGGTGAGGCTAATTGTATGGTAATCGTATGCTATACCACTGCTCCCATTAAAAACAGGGACGCTGATTTGGTAGACGCAATTCAGGCTATCCAAGAGAACGGATACGCATTTACATTTTGTGTTCGGTACACAAATGGAGAGATTTTTGATGAAATCCCGGACGAACATTACAGGGAATTTCCTCTGGATATGAAACGGTATTATTGTAAAACCCGGTCTTACATTTGGAGCAATTCCGGCTGGGACTATGAATGGGAAGAAGGGCAATTATCCAATGTGGAAGAAACTGATTGAGGTGATGGTATCTTATGCTCAATATAGAAATATTAAAGGGATCAAGATTAAATGCTATTGGGCGAGCTGCTGCAATGTGTTGGATCAGTTTTGGAGACTTAATTGAAATTGAAAGCCGTAGTGGATTGAGGACGGTTGGACAATATGCGTTAGATGTGGACTGCCCTTGGCGAATACGATGTAATTCTAAAATACTATTAGCTTCAACAGATATGTTTGAACCGGCATCTACTCATCAGCATGATGAAACTTTTGAATGGGATATTCAAGGCAATAACCTATTTGATGAACGAGTTGCCATGTTGTGCAATAACGAGCCGATTATCACAGTTCAAAGCATTGAATTGTCCCCAACAAATGACTTAAAAATTATTTTTTCCAACAATTATATTTTGGAAGTATTTGTATGCGGGTCAACTGATGTAGAGCAGTGGAGGCTATTTGAACACAAAAAGTCAAAGGACGATTTTGTTGTTACGGGCTGTAGCCTTGTAAAAAATTAAATACGATTGCCTAACTTACGCTCCTGCCAACTGAACTGCTCCCCGTCAAGTAGACAGCGAAATAATTAAAAGAAAGTTCACAGCGCTGCGGCGCTGTGGCAACCGGA
>ERZ808054.1451-NODE-1451-length-13360-cov-4.731988_pt1 | contig 13360 bp, 10 predicted proteins | sample MGYA00380201_ERZ808054 | MGnify/ENA primary metagenome ERZ808054 (study PRJEB31490, sample SAMN06133419) | mouse gut metagenome | isolation source: Z5_2 | host: mice | place: China: Chengdu | collected 2015-05 ... | reverse complement strand
ACTTTTTTAATAGAAACACCTTCCAAGTTAAGGAAAGCCTTGGTATAATTAGGGTACATCTATAAGGGGTCACCTCCATAACATTAAACTTTGGTCGGGATAATGCGTTAGGAGGCTTCTTATAGATGTATTTTATTACAACGAAAAGAATGTTGGAAGTGTGCTTTTCAGCACCCCCCAACATATAGTATAGAACCTCCCGGCGCTGTTTTTCCTGGTAGCGGCAGTAAAAGGGGGAATCGGCGGCGGAGATGTGAAACTGGCGGCAGCTTGCGGCCTTGTGCTGGGGCTGCCGGGCGCCTTGATGGAATGCCAAATGCAGAAGTGTATGTGTTTGAGGAATACGGGGAAATCCAGGGGTTTTGTCGGAATGGATGCAGAATACATTGCCGGATTATTTGTAGTGGAAGGACATCAGGGGCATGGGACTGGTCATCAACTGATATCAGAGGTAAAGAGGAAAAATCGCCTGTCGCTGCATGCTTATGAAAAGAATGCAGGCGCGGTGGCATTTTATCAGGCAGAAGGATTCCATATTGAAAACAGTATGACAGAGAAAGAGACTGGGGAACAGGAGTACCGGATGGTGTTTCATGAGAGCGATGAATCAAAAGAATCCTGCAGTAAATGATAAAGAAGTCAGAAAGGGGGCGGTTTGAAGATGCTGATTAATTTTAAGGACATGGAAATGCGGGAAGTGCCAGGGGGGGAAGTGTATGCGCAGGTGATGAAGAGTTAGCTCCTTTTTTGCCTGTAATAGATAATTGCAGAATAACTGAAAAAGGTAGAACGTTCAAAAGCCGCTGTCAGAAAAATAGAGCCGGCAGGAAACGTGCACTGGGGACGTATGGTGACAGGGGAGACATTTATAACTGATGAAGGACGGCAGAAGATTAATGATAAATTTGCGCCTTTTACGGTAGATATGGAAACTGCAAGTATAGCCCATGTATACAATGTAAACAGGATACCATTTATTTCAATTCGTTGCATTACTGACACCGATGCCTGCAGGGGAATGTGTAATTTTGAAGAAAACTGCGCCAAAGCCTCAAGGGTTGCAAAGAATATTACAGTGGATTTATTAAACGAACTTAGAGGATAAAATCAGAAATTGTTCTGTTGGTGAGGAAACTAAATTAGGTGGATAACGGGAACTTATGAGGAGGATATGGAACAGTATGAATAGATAGATGTGCAATGATTGACAGCGCAGGTTTCGTGGGCGTAAGACAGATAATAGATATACTGACAGTGGAACCGATTTTTGATATGCTTGTGGATCAGGAAAAGAATAATGAAAGAGGTATATGGAAATAGAAGTATTTCGTAATTGGCAAAATAAATACGGTATGCCTGATCTAAATGATTTAACATTTGCTAATACAGAACAAAAGTGTATTAAATACGATTTCAGAAAAGAATTTGGAATATGTGGAAAAAAACCTTATCTGGAAAATGAATGTCAAATTCTCAGATAAGGGTTTTTTGAAAAATTGCTTTTAAACTCTTTTCAATCCACAAGTGGTATATTGCTACTTGACATTATAAATAATAGCATAGTTAAAGAGCAAAATCAAATTTTACTTTAAATAAATACACTCGAGTTAAAAAGGATATAAAATAAGCCAAAGCGCTTGAAAGCCTGTTACCAATAGAGTATAATAAAAAATATAAGTTAACAGTAAATTTCTTGAACTGCAAAGGGGGGATTAAAGATTATTGCACATAGAAAAGAGTCCGATGGAAAGGAGCAGGATTGGGATAAACACAGTTCCAATGTGGCAATCTTATGCTTCCTGACGGCTGAAAAGCTGGGACTGGGTAAACTGGCAAAATTAATGGGGCTGCTGCATGATTTTGGGAAGGGAACTGCAGATTTCCAGAACTATCTTCGTGGAGCAGGCAGCAGGCATCATAATCACGCTGGATTGGGTGCGCTTTATGTTCATCGGCATTGGTGGCAGAGGGAGGCAGCGAAGGAGAGAAGACAGACTGCTCAGCTGATTTCTTTATGTATTTACGGGCATCATGCCGGTTTGCCGGACTGCCTGACTGCTTCGGGAAGATCGCCCTATTTAGACGGCCTGCGGGAACAGCCGGAGAATTACTACATAGAAGCAATGGAAAATTTTTACACGGAAGTGGCATCCGCAGAGAAACTGGACAAGTTGTTTGATGATGCGTGTAAGGAGTTGAAGGAATTTGGACTGGACAGCCATTCTTTCAACTGGGGAATGCTTGCCAGACTTTTGCTGAGTATTCTTGTCGATGCGGACAGATGGGATTCTGCGTGTTTTGAATATGATGAAGACCCATTTGAAATGGCACAGGAAGCTCAGCCTGATTGGGAAAAACTTCTTATAAAACTTGAAGCTTATGTGGAAAAATTCCCCAGAGAAGGAGAATTGGCCACAATTCGGCGCAATATATCAGCATGGTGCAGAGCTGCGGGAGAATATGGACCGGGGATCTATACCTTGTCGGTTCCCACTGGAGGAGGTAAGACGTTTTCGAGTCTGAGGTTCGCGCTCTCCCAGGCTGAGAAGTATAGGCAGCGAAGGATTTTTTACCTCATTCCCATGAATACAATCTTGGACCAAAATTCAAGAGATATTCGGGACGCGCTTTCCGACTATCCGTCGATTTTGGAGTTTCATTCTAATGTTATTCCGGAGAATGAAGCGGAGGAGGAGAACTATCGCAGGCTGACAGAACGTTTCGATAGTGATATTATTTTGACTAGTCTGGTTCAGTTTTTGGATACATTTTTTCAGAAGGGAAACGGCAAGGCGAGGAGAATGTACCGATTTGCAAACTCCGTTCTGATTTTCGATGAAGTCCAGGCTCTTCCGAAGAAATGCCGGGAGCTTTTTAAGCTGGCGCTTCAATTCCTTGTACGTTTTTGTAACTGCACGGTGCTGCTTTGTACGGCGACGCAGCCGAATCTTGGATTAGAGGCAAAGGAACTTGTACCGGATGTGTATGCGCTATATCAAAAATTAAAGCGGGTGACATATATTTCAGAGATGGGACCACGTAAATATCAGGAGGCTGCCGATGATATTGCGGGATTTATCGGGAAGAAAACTTCTGTGCTGATGATTGTAAATACGAAGGATGCTGCCTGGAATATCTTCCAGGGGATTTCTGAACAGTTGGAGACATTAAATTACAGGCAGGTACAAATACGACAAGATCTTACGGACGAGGAACTGGAAAAATGTGCCGGAGGCTGTGCGGAAGATGAGATTTTGTGTGTGCATCTGAGTACACTTATGTGTCCGATGCACCGGAAAGAGATACTGCGCTGGATCAAGGTCTGGCTGTCAAAGAAAAAGCTGGTCTGCTGCGTTTCCACAGCCTTAATCGAGGCGGGAATCAACGTTAGTTTTCCAACTGTAATTCGCAGCTTAGCAGGTATTCCAAGCCTGATTCAGGCAGCAGGGCGCTGTAACCGCAATTGTGAAGCGGATATGGGAAACGTATACTTATGGAATCTTGCAGAGGAGAGGCTGAGCCGTTTGCCGGATATACAGAAGGGCAAGGAAATCAGCATGAGCCTACTTAGCAATGTGGAAAATCCGGATGAACTGGGAAATCCGGAGATGATAAAAAGATACTTTGCGAAAGAGGAGATATATACACAGGAAGTTGAAAAATATCCATACAAAGAGTGGAACTCGGATTTGGTTACCATGCTGTCAACCAACCGTGAGTGCCGGTGCACAGCCGGGAATTTGCGGGATGAGAATAATCCGCTGCCCGATTTAAGTAAGCGGTTTTATCAGAGTTTTCGAACGGCAGGCACGGTTTTTCAGGTTATAGACCAGAAAACGAAAAGCGTAATCGTTCCCTATGGCAAAGGAAAGGAATTGATAGAAAGATTGGGGGATCGCCATACGCTCAGCGAGGAGATCAGACTTTTAAAAGAGGCTCAACAGTACAGCGTAAATTTATTTGAACATATTTTTAATCGTCTGGCCGGGGAGGACGCTTTAGTCTCTCTGGGTGAGACAGGAGCAGTTATTTTAAAGGACGAATACTATGATCCGTGGGCTGGAGTTACGATTACGCCGCAGGAAATGAAGGAGCTCATAATCTAAAGGAGGGATGCCGTATTGAAAATCAGAAATCAGATTGAGTATTGCGTGTCAGCAAACTATGCACTGTTCAGCGATCCGATTGCAAGAATGGGAGGAGAAAAGTTCAGCTATATGCTTCCGACCTATCAGGCGCTGAAAGGAATTACGGAGAGTATCTATTGGAAACCGTCGATCATATGGGTTGTGGATGAGATGAGGATTATGAAACCAATCCGCACAGAGTCCAAAAATATCCGGCCAATCAGCTATGTCGCGCCGAAGAATACATTGTCTGTCTATACCTATCTGGCAGATGTATCCTACCAGGTCAGGGCACATTTTATTTTTAATGAGAACCGGCGGGAGGAGCTGGAACAGGATTTTAATGAAAACAAGCACCACAATATTGCGAAACGTATGGTGGAGAAGGGTGGACGCAGAGATATTTTCCTGGGGACGAGGGAGTGCCAGGGATATGTGGAGTCCTGTGTATTTGGCGAGGGAGAAAGCTATTATGACCATTATGGAGAACTAGAATTTGGACTCATGTTTCATGGGTTTGATTATCCGGATGAGACTGGGCAGAATATCCTGGCTGCCAGATTCTGGAAGCCGAAAATGGTAAATGGAGTGGTTCAGTTCCTTCCTCCTGAAGAGTTACCGGAAGAGATGAAGCGGAATATCCGTCCAATGAAAGCGAAGCAATTTGGAGAAAAGTTCGGTAACTTCAGCGGTTTGAAGGAGGAGACACTGAAGCGGGAGTTGGTCTGGGAAGGAGGGGAAACGAATGAGTTGGATGCAGAAATTATGCGAGGCGTATGATGCCGGTATTGTTTGTGATCAGTCGAAAGAATCGGTTCGGCTTGTTCCGCTGGGGTTTGTGCGTAAAAAAGTAAAATACCATGTGGTACTCTCTCAGGACGGTCAGTTCGTATCTGCAGACGAGCTGATGGATGAAAATCAATTTCTGGAAATTCCAAGTACGCCGCAGGCAGAGAGCCGTACAGGTGATAATGGAACTCCGTTTCCCCTGGTGGAACAGCTCAAGTATCTGATTTTTGAAGATGAAAATTCGAAGCGGTTCAGCCAGTATATGGAACAGCTCAGGGCATGGTGCGGACAGCCCGATGCGCCTGACTGCCTGCGTGTGGTATATACATATCTGGATGGTCATACATTGCTTACCGATTTGGAATCACAGCCAAATTTGAAAGTGAAATATTATAAGAATGCAGAAAGGCGGGAAGGCACAGGAGAAGACGCTAAGGCTATGGTCTGTTTTTCAGTCCAGATGCAGGATGAAAGTGCTGACGATCTATGGCTCAGGGCAGATGTCAAACAGTCCTGGGAGCGGTTTCTGGCAGATAAACTGCCGGGCGCCAGAGCGTTTTGCTATGTGGAAGGTAAGATGCTTCCTGCTATGGAGAATCATCCGAAGCTACAGGGAAATGCCAAGCTGATTTCGGCGAAGGATTCTGAATTTCCATTTCAGTACAAGGGACGTTTTGTGGAAGACCGCAGCGCGGCGGTGATTAGCTTTGATGCGTCTGTGCGCGCCCATAATGCTCTGATCTGGCTCATTGCACGTCAGGGGATGCAAAAATACGGTATGACATGGGTGGTGTGGAATACGAACGGGGCGGTCATGAAGGCTCCGATTGATGAAAAAAACGGGTTTATGGATGATGAGGAAGAGGAAGAAGACTCCGAGCCGATTATCGATACATTTGAAAGTTATGCCAGGGAAGTGAGGGCGGCAGCCCGCGGTTATGGCGGCAGACTCCACGATTATAATAAGCAGCGGACTGATTTTGCGGTGATACTAGGACTGGAGGCGGCGACGGACGGAAGAATGTCGGTTACTTATTATCAGGAGTGCTCTGGAAATGAATATGTAAAGCGTTTGGAAGAATGGTATACGGATTGTTGCTGGTGGAGCTATTCCTGGAAAAAGAAGACAAAGGAGATTGCTTCCCCGGGTCCGGAGCAGATTGCCGTTGCCGTTATGGGGCCAGACGCGGTAAATGTGGCAAAACGGGATAAAAAATGTGAGAAGTCCCATACAAAATTGATGCGGAAACTTCACTCCAGAATCCTTGTCTGCATTGCTGACAGGCAGCCATTTCCGATTGATGTTGTCCTCAGTGCATTTTACCGGGTATGTGCGCCTCTTGCGTTTGTCAGCGGGAAGGACCGGCAGTGGTCCAGAACTGCATGGGAAACCAGTGTTGACACTGCTTGTGCGATGATATCTTGTTTTCAAAAACGCAGTCGTGGGGAGATTTGCGAGATATTCCCCCCAGAACTGCAGGCCGAGTCGAAAAGAAGAGACTATCTGTATGGCCGACTTTTTGCAGTGGCGGACTTTATGGAGGAGAAATCGACGGATAAGGGGCGGGATTACCCGACAAATGCGATACGGCTGATGTGTCAGTTTGTGAAACGGCCGTTTGAGACGTGGCCTAAGATCCATGAAAAACTAGTTCCCTGTTTTAAAAGCCTTGGTCCTGACAGCAAACGGTACCAGATACTTTTTGCTAAAATTGAGGGACAGTTTACGGAAGAAGACAGATATGAGAGAGGGGAGCTCTCGCTGGAGTTTTTGCAGGGCTTATCCAGTCAGAGACAGATGCTTTTTCAAAAATGGGAACCTACTGAAAAAAAGGAAGATGGGGGAGGCGTTCCATATAAGCTTCCAAGGCGGCGTTCCGAACTGTACGGATGTCTGCTGGCGATAGCGGATGTCGCGGAGCAGGAAGCCAGTGAGGGAGAACGGACGGGAATGACCAATGCGATGCAGATGATGCAGGTATTTGCGGCAAGGCCCTATGAGAGCTGGGGAAGACTTCACGACAAGTTGCAGCCATATTTGGAAAAATTGGGCAAGAAGGCGGATTATTATCAGCGGTTGATTGGATTTGTGGAGATGCAGTTTTCACAAGCAGATCGGGAAACGGCAGTGCCGTTAGACGCCGGCTATCTGCATGGATACTATTGTATGCGGCAGACGTTCTATCAAAAGACACAGTTTTCAAGGGAACCTCAAGAGTGGGAAGAGGCAGGAGACAGAAGGAGCGCCCTGTATGGACGGCAGCTTGGAATCGCGGACCGGATAGAGAGAAGGCGTTTTATCCGTGAGGCGGAGGATATAGACAGACGTTCTACGAATGAGTTGAGATTTATGCCAGTCTTTGCCCGGAAGCCGGCAGCTACGTGGGAAAATCTAAAAGTCAAGTTAAAGCCATATCTAAGATATGCGGAAAACCTTTCGGGAGAAGACTTGGCCACCCTGGAACAGTTGGAAGCGCAACTACAGCAAAACGGCTGGAATACGGATATTCCTTTGGGAAGTGTTTATCTGCATTATTACTATGAAGAACGAAATAGATAAAACGAAATATAGGATGAAAAGGAGAAATGATTATGGCAGCTTTGAAGGAGAAAATTGATTTTGCACTGGTTTTTACCGCTAAAAACGCAAACCCGAATGGGGATCCCCTGGATGGAAATCGCCCGAGAACTACATACAATGGGTTGGGAGAAGTGTCAGATGTTTGCCTGAAGCGTAAACTTCGCAACCGGTTGCTGGACGAAGGGCAGAATATTTTTGTTCAGTCTGATGAGCGCCGCAGGGAAGGGGATACGTTTCGATCTTTAAAGGATAGAGCAGACAATGAACCTGCGTTGGCAGCGTGTGTGAAAGAGATGAAGGCAGGGAAGAAGACACGAGAGGATTATGCCAGACAGGCGTGCGAAACATGGTATGATGTGAGAGCATTTGGACAGGTTTTTGCATTTAAAAAAGGGAAAAAAGAGGAAGAGGAATCGGATGCCGTATCAATCGGTATTCGCGGTCCTGTCAGCATTCAGCCTGCTTTCAGCAAAGGACCGGTTAATATTACCAGCTCCCAAATTACGAAATCGGTGAATCTTGAGACTGGGAAGGATCCGGATAAAAAGGGGCCGGACACCATGGGAATGAAACACCGCGTAGATTTTGGCGTTTATGTTACCTACGGTGCGGTCAATGTCCAGCTTGCGGATAAGACCGGTTTCAGCGAAGAAGATGGGGAGGCTTTAAAGGAGGCGCTTAGAACTTTATTCCGTAACGATGAGACTTCAGCCCGTCCGGCCGGCAGTATGGAGGTAGTGAAGCTGATATGGTGGAAACATAACTGCGCCAGTGGCCAGTATTCATCGGCTAAGGTGCATCGGACGCTGCGGGTTTCCTGTGACGCAGAGGGCAATGTTTCGGTAAATACAGAGGATTTGGAGGGCCTGGTTCCGGAGGTTTTGGATGGCGAATGATGATTCGGATTTTTTGATGATTTCAGGATTAAAACATTTTCAGTTTTGCCGCAGGCGCTGGGCTCTGGTTCATATTGAACAGCTATGGGAAGAAAATGCGCTCACGTTAGAGGGACATTATATGCATGAACGGGTGCATGATGACGGTTTTACGGAAGCGAGAGGCTCCGTTCTTTTGTCCCGCGGGATGCCTGTCCGCTCCCAGGAGCTGAGAATTACCGGTGTATGTGACATGGTGGAATTATATAAGGATGAGGGAGGAGTCACGATTCAGGGAAGGAATGGCCGTTGGAGGCTGTATCCTGTAGAATACAAGCTGGGCCAGCCGGATTTGCAGGGAGCGGATGCGCTGCAGCTATGTGCACAGGCGATGTGTCTGGAAGAAATGTTCGTCACGGATATTCCGGAGGCTGCGTTGTACTATGGAAAGATAAAACGCCGGCAGCGCCTTATCTTAACAGGGGAATTGCGGCAAAGAGTGAAGGAGTCTGTGGCGGAGATGCATAGGTTGATGTTAGATGGCCGCACGCCCAAGGCAAAGATGGGAAAAGCCTGCAAAAGTTGTTCTCTTGTGGAAATTTGTCAGCCCAAACTGATGAAACAGGTTTCGGCATCGGAATATATCCGCAGGGCGTTCCACGGGGAGGATGAGGAATGAAGAAGTTACTGAATACTTTATATGTCACGACGCCGGATGTATATCTGTCGCTGGATGGAGAGAATATCGTACTGCTGCAGGAACAAAGTGAGCTGGGCCGGGTTCCTCTGCATAATCTTGAAAGTGTGGTCTGCTTCGGTTACAGAGGCGCTAGTCCCGCGTTGATGGGAGCTTGTGCAGAAAGGGGGATCGGCCTTTGCTTTCTGACGCAGCATGGCCGGTTCCTTTCCAGAATTTCCGGACCAGTGAGCGGTAATGTGCTGCTTCGGGAGACACAGTATTTTAGAGCGGCAGATGAAATGCAGTCTCTTGCAATTGCTAAATCATTCTTGCTTGGGAAAATTTATAATGGTCGGTGGAGCCTTGAGAGGGTGAAACGTGATCATCCCATGCGGATTGAGCAAGAGAAGATCAATAGTGCCATAACTCAGATGTGCAGTTCTCTGAGTGATTTGGAGAAAGGCAAAAACCGGAGTGAACTGATGGGAATTGAAGGGATTGCTGCGAAAGCATATTTCGGAGTCTTTTCGCAGATGATTCTGCGGAATGAGGATGTATTTATTTTTGATGGCAGAACCCGTCGTCCGCCGCTGGATCCGGTGAATGCGATGCTCTCCTTTTCGTACACTTTGCTGGGAAACGAGATTGCAGGTGCTCTGGAAACGGTCGGGTTAGATCCGGCGGTAGGATTCCTCCATACAGTGCGTCCGGGGCGTGCGTCCTTAGCACTTGATTTGCTTGAAGAATTGCGGGCGCCGTTGGCAGATCGATTTGTAATTACGCAGATCAATCTCGGCATTTTTACGGAAAAAGATTTTCAAAGGAAAGAGAATGGTGCTGTTTTTATGACAGATGATGCGAGAAAAACCTTCCTGTCGGCCTGGCAAAAACGCAAGCAGGAGACGATCATGCATCCTTACCTGAAAGAAAAGATTCAATGGGGTATGGTTGCTTTTTCACAGGCCATGCTCTTGTCCAGGCATCTGCGGGGAGATTTGGACGCCTATCCCCCGTTCTTATGGAAATGAGGTGATGGATTTGCTCGTTCTTATAACCTATGATATTAACATTACAGAAGCCGCAGGGGCCCGCCGTTTAAGGCGCGTAGCCAAGCAATGCGTAAATTATGGCACACGGGTACAGAACTCTGTTTTTGAATGTCAGGTGGATGCAACGCAATATGTGAAGCTAAAACATCTTCTGATGAAAGAAATTGACGAAGAAAAAGACAGTCTGCGTTTTTACTCTCTAGGTAATCATTATAGCGGTAAGGTTGAGCATTTTGGCGTGCGGCGCGGAATACAGGTGGATGAACCTTTAATTTTATAAAAGAACCGCAGGGAAGATGTCTTGCCTTATCAGTGCGAACCCGAAGTGAACATGAATTCTGTGGGAGGTTCGCACCTGGATTTTGGTGTAAATTGGAGGGGATTCTGGTTTAGAGATAAAATTAAATATCATATTTGGATGATTTGAATAAAAAGTAATGTAAAAAACACTCTAAAACCATGAATTTTTGCTGGTCAGGCTCGTAAGAGCCTGTGGATCGAAACAGACACAGCAGCGATTGGGTATCAAACAACTATCGGTCAGGCTCGTAAGAGCCTGTGGATCGAAACCGGCGTCAGAATGGAACCCATGCGATATTCTTCGGTCAGGCTCGTAAGAGCCTGTGGATCGAAACGTCCAAATCTTCACCAAATCTTGTAGACATGAGTGGTCAGGCTCGTAAGAGCCTGTGGATCGAAACTGGAATACGCTTGCAGGACTGATTGAGACATGGGGTCAGGCTCGTAAGAGCCTGTGGATCGAAACTCGGCAGAAATCTTCAACACCGTACCGCCAAACGCGGTCAGGCTCGTAAGAGCCTGTGGATCGAAACACCTGTAGATTTTAATAGAGCTATTAATCAGAGAAGGTCAGGCTCGTAAGAGCCTGTGGATCGAAACCTAAAATTTGTCAAAATCGTTTTGTGTTGCCATAGGTCAGGCTCGTAAGAGCCTGTGGATCGAAACTGCGTGTCTGGCTGACGGGTATCTTTCGGGCCGCACGGTCAGGCTCGTAAGAGCCTGTGGATCGAAACCAGCACCTTGTTCAGGGCAGTCTTCAGCGTCTCTGGTCAGGCTCGTAAGAGCCTGTGGATCGAAACAAAGAGACAAAGCCAAAGGCCTATGAGCATGAATAGGTCAGGCTCGTAAGAGCCTGTGGATCGAAACAGCCCGGTTATGGGCTTATAATAAACAGATCGGGGTCAGGCTCGTAAGAGCCTGTGGATCGAAACTTAAACTGAACTCCATCCAGGGTATCCCCGGTATCAGGTCAGGCTCGTAAGAGCCTGTGGATCGAAACAAATTGTTTATATACATAATCCCATTTATCGTCGGTCAGGCTCGTAAGAGCCTGTGGATCGAAACTACGATCATGTCCGCGCAGCGGATGGACGCGTCCCGGTCAGGCTCGTAAGAGCCTGTGGATCGAAACGGCCGTATTGAAGAACAGGATTGATTTCTGCGGCATGGTCAGGCTCGTAAGAGCCTGTGGATCGAAACAAACATTCTTCGCATAGTCTCCCAACGCTCTTAGGGTCAGGCTCGTAAGAGCCTGTGGATCGAAACTGTTTCATAAGGCCGAGAACCAGCGGAGAGTCGGGGTCAGGCTCGTAAGAGCCTGTGGATCGAAACGGAGTTTTCGACCGCCCAATTTTTTGTGGTAGGGAGGTCAGGCTCGTAAGAGCCTGTGGATCGAAACCTTCAAATCTTCATTTTGATAACTAATCTATTACAGGTCAGGCTCGTAAGAGCCTGTGGATCGAAACAACAGAGGACTTCACTTCATAACAGTAAAAATCGGTCAGGCTCGTAAGAGCCTGTGGATCGAAACTAAAAATTGATTGGTGCAGATTTTTATCACATTGGGTCAGGCTCGTAAGAGCCTGTGGATCGAAACCTGCAATGGACATGTTTCATGTCTGCCATCTTCGTGGTCAGGCTCGTAAGAGCCTGTGGATCGAAACTTGCATGAGCGCCAGTATTTCGGTTCGCAATGGGGTCAGGCTCGTAAGAGCCTGTGGATCGAAACCAGCGTCTCCCCATACCACTTCGCCCGGTATTCTGGTCAGGCTCGTAAGAGCCTGTGGATCGAAACTCCTGGCAGCCGACGCAGGAGGTGGAGGAACTGTAGGTCAGGCTCGTAAGAGCCTGTGGATCGAAACTGTCCGGGCAAAGGAAATATTTTCGTCCGTCCGGTGGTCAGGCTCGTAAGAGCCTGTGGATCGAAACCTGCTGATATATATACGTATTACAAACACAAGAAGGTCAGGCTCGTAAGAGCCTGTGGATCGAAACCCCTTACAAATAGTGTCCGAGTTCTCGGACAAATGGTCAGGCTCGTAAGAGCCTGTGGATCGAAACTGTATAGCTTTCAGTATCTGGATTTCCTGCTGCAGGTCAGGCTCGTAAGAGCCTGTGGATCGAAACTGAAAAACAGGGATGGCCGGAATGGAGGAAACATTGGTCAGGCTCGTAAGAGCCTGTGGATCGAAACTTTTGCAAAATCAAACAGACTTTTTCCATCCTTGGTCAGGCTCGTAAGAGCCTGTGGATCGAAACCTCCCTACAGTCTGGCAATGGAGCGAATCAAGACGGTCAGGCTCGTAAGAGCCTGTGGATCGAAACGAAAATATATTTTCTGTCCGGTACTGATACGGGTAGGTCAGGCTCGTAAGAGCCTGTGGATCGAAACTTGGATGCCAATAGCGGGGGCTGGATTTGAACCGGTCAGGCTCGTAAGAGCCTGTGGATCGAAACTATTTGGAGGGAATCCACCTGGTCATCTACCCACGGTCAGGCTCGTAAGAGCCTGTGGATCGAAACTATGCATACTTTTTCGTCCAGCAGTTTCCCGATGGTCAGGCTCGTAAGAGCCTGTGGATCGAAACCGTCTCGCAGTTCTTACAGTCAATCAGATATGTGGTCAGGCTCGTAAGAGCCTGTGGATCGAAACTGATATTCCGGCAATGATGCTATCTTTGGGAATCCGGTCAGGCTCGTAAGAGCCTGTGGATCGAAACTTGCCATCCCACCACATTTACATCTAATTGTAAGGTCAGGCTCGTAAGAGCCTGTGGATCGAAACCTATTTTTTATTTGATTTTTCGGAGGATAACTGGGTCAGGCTCGTAAGAGCCTGTGGATCGAAACTGGACCATTCTTGTAGTGTATGTGCATCTTTTTCGGTCAGGCTCGTAAGAGCCTGTGGATCGAAACTTTGATAATATCTAACGGAATATAATGTGTACCGCGGTCAGGCT
>ERZ808054.1450-NODE-1450-length-13364-cov-10.162715_pt1 | contig 13364 bp, 17 predicted proteins | sample MGYA00380201_ERZ808054 | MGnify/ENA primary metagenome ERZ808054 (study PRJEB31490, sample SAMN06133419) | mouse gut metagenome | isolation source: Z5_2 | host: mice | place: China: Chengdu | collected 2015-05 ... | reverse complement strand
TCTTCATCTGTTGATTCAATCACTGTAAATTTATTGTTCATATAATTATTTCTCCATCTGTCATTATCTGTTATCAATTTTAGATTTCAGTTATGGTAAAAATACCAAAACTGATTTAAGTAACATTACATCTCTAAAACTATCGTTACTAATTTAGGTTTAACCAAAATTAGCGGAACTCAGATTAGTAACATTCTTCTTTTCTCTATATGCCTTTTGTTTACAAGCATTACAACAATACATTGCATCCTTCTTCTTTGCTGTAAATTGTTTCTTACATATTACACATACCTTTTGTTTTTCTAATGCTTTTCGCTCTTTTCTTCTTTTTATATAAGCATCATTCTGACATCTTTGAGAACAATATTTTGCTTTAGAGCTACTGCTTTTAAAAGGATCTCCACAAAAAGCACATATTCCTTCATAACCTAAATGTGAATACATTTTATAATTATCTTCTATTCTTGATGATTCTTTGCTATAAAAATACATTACTACCTATCCCTTCAAATGTATCCGTTACTCATTCAGGTTTTCTCCATTGGGATTAAACTTAAATGAGTAACACTGTTTTGCTGTCCACTCCGTTTGGAGTGGATGCCAAAAATCGTTCCTAAAACTGCACTCCAATTGGAGTGCAACCGATTTTATTCACCAACTATCATTTCAGTTTGTTTACATTCAGCAACTAATTCTTCATATTCAATTTTTATAAATTTGTCCTTCTCTAATCCATAATTTTCTACATCAAAAAACGTAAATATAAGACAATTTTTTATACTTTGTCAAATATATTGCCACTAAGACATACGCTATTATTTTGTGCATCTTCGATACTCATATTTTTACAATTAGGATTATCTGTACACCCATCGGTGTACCACATGCTCCCTCAAAAGTTTCAAGTATATTAGGCACATGATATACTGTTTTAATTTTTATCATACCCTTTACCTCACACTCTGTAATTTAGCCGAACCGAAACTTTCGGATGGGACTATTATTAACTCCCGAAACTTTCGGTAGTTTTTATAAGCAGAATCCGAATTATTCGTACTCTGCAAAAACTAAGCAATTTTCTTATTCTTACTACCATATACAATTGCTTCTTCTGTACCATCAATAACACCAGAGGTTACAACAACCTTTTTTGCATCTGTTCTATCAGGAATAGAAAACATCACATTTTGCATTGCTTTTTCAATAATGCTTCTCAATCCCCTTGCGCCTATTTCCTTCTTAATTGCTAATTCAGCAATCTTTTTCAGTGCATCTTCATCAAATTCCAGTTTTACACCATCCATAGCAAGTAATTCCTGATACTGCTTTGTGAGTGCATTTTTCGGCTCCGTGAGTATCTTGACAAGATCAGATTCAGACAACGGATTCAATGTTGTTATGACAGGTAATCTACCGATTAATTCAGGCATAAGACCGTATTTGACTAAATCCTTCTGTTGCACATCTGATAAATCCATGTTGTCGTTATCACCGATAACTTTAACATCTGCATTAAATCCTATAGATTTACCTTTATTGTTTCTCTGTTCTATAATTTTTTCTAATCCCGAAAAAGCACCGCCACAAATAAACAATATATTTGATGTATCAATGTCTACGCATTCAGCTTGTGGATGCTTTCTACCACCAGACAACGGAACTCTTGATACAGTACCCTCTATAATCTTCAGCAATGACTGTTGAACTCCTTCGCCGCCTACATCACGAGTAGTTGACATATTTTCACTTTTTCGTGATAGCTTATCAATTTCATCTATGTATATAATTCCTTTTTCAGCTAACTTATTATCAAAATCTGCATTCTGTAATAATGTCAAAAGGATATTTTCAACGTCCTCGCCAACGTATCCAGCCTCCGTGAGTGTGGTCGCATCAGCAATAGCAAAGGGAACACCTAAAAACTTTGCCAAACTCTGTGCTAAATATGTCTTGCCACTACCAGTAGAGCCAATCATCAGTATGTTTGATTTCTGAATTTCTACATCTGATTTCTTATTCTGTCTCAACCTTTTATAGTGGTTATAAACTGCAACCGATAGCGTTTTCTTTGCTTCATCCTGTCCAATAACATATTGATCCAAGTGTGCTTTAATCTGCGATGGAGTTGCTAACTGTACATTATGTGAAATTTCTTCCTCTTCTTCAAAATTCAATACTTCGTATGCTTCATGAACACATGAATCACAGATATATCCAAATTTACCCTTTAGTAACTGATTTACTTCTGCCTTTGTCTTACCACATAAGAAACATCTTTCTGCTTGTTTATTTGCCATATATATTTATTTCTCCTTAATTTCATTTACTATTTTACTTTTTTCTTTATCTATCACTTAACTCTTAAATACATCCTCCAAATTTCTCCTATCCCAAAATCTGCTACTTTTCTTACACATATTGGGATAGATACCATCCGAAAATATGTAAGTTTTTTTACATCTATTGGGATTATTTTATTAAAAAACACTCTTACTAAACATAATCTATGTTATCTCTTACTTTTGTTCCGTGTGTATGCTTACGCATCCACACTCTATTAATAATTTAATTATTGTTTATGGCTATTATTGCTATTGTCCAGTATCAATTATTTCTACATCATTCAGTGTAGGCATATCAAACATTTCTTCCACACTAAAATTTGTTTCCATAGAATTAGGTACACACCAATTATCATCATCTATTGGAAGTTTCCTTTTAGGTTTTTCTTTCAAACAATCTTCTGTGATAAATGGAAATTGTTCAAAAAATTCTAAATCCTTTAGTTTATCTTCATAGAAAGAATCTCCCTCATGAAGTTTATTGTATTCGACTGCATATCTGTATATTTCAATGATTGTTTGTTCATCATAATCTTGTCCTTCCAGCAAATAGTAATATTTTGCTCCAAGGCTTTTTCTTTCTGCCGTTTTCTTTGTCTTAAACTTTACATTGTCCTTTTCCTTATCATATCCATACTCTGATTTGTGCTGTTCGCCTTTACTTTTGATAAGTTTCTTATATCTGTATCTTCCATATGTATTAGTAATACCGTCTAATGTCCTGTCACTTCTCAATATCAATTCATTTGCTCGATAAATATATAAAAGTTTTTCTTTTTCCAGAATCTTATTGTATGTAACAATCGTATCTTTATTGATATTTGATATATCTGATAAATGCTGAATAGAGGAAAAACCTACAATTCCATCTTTCTTTGTGTCATTAAGTAAATCAAACGTCCATCTTTTACCTTTCATAAATGTACTTACCACATTTACAAAATATCTCACCAGTTTAGCTTTACTTCCTGAAAAATTATCATCTTCAATCTGCATAATGGAGCATAGTTCATCACTATATACTACTGTAAAAAATTGCTCGTTCTCTTTATTGGATTTTGTAGGATCAAAATATATCTTCTGCAAATCATATTCAAAGTTAAATTTCTTTTCAGCAATTTTTCTTATTAAATTATGTTCTTCTAAATCATTCAAGCCGTCAACATACTTCTTTTTATCTCTTGTTTCCATATCAAATGTATGTCTGAAGAAATAGTCCATAAGTTCAACTGACATAGGATAATAGTTTACATCTGCTCTTTGAATTGCTTTTAAATAGCAATATACCAATATTCCATTGTCTGATATGGTCTTATCTCTAATCACACTATTTAATAGAAATATTTTTTGTGGTAATCTGTATTCTTCATATTCTTCTTTGCTGCGTTTGGTCAATAAATGCTACACCTCCCTTTGGGAGAGATATTTAGTAATCATATTTCTTACAGATTTATTGTCCTCAAACAGAAATATCTTAAATTGCGGATTCTTCTCTGAATCAACTACTTTTTGTATCTTGAATCCGTTGTTACATAAATAATTTGCCAATGCTAACGATCTCACTGTACACATATTAGTTCTTTCGCTCGTAATAAATCATTCCTCCAATCTGTTTTTAGTGGTGAATGCTTGTCAAAAGTTTTTACATCCACCACTATCTATTTCTCCACTTAGTATTTGTTTACACTGCGATTTTTCCATTCATTATGTCAAAAATCGTTTTTCTCAATTTGGAATCAACTTCTTTTTTTGATACACCCTCACAAATAGAACACCTGACACGATAATATTCTTCCATAAACATATTCTTCATTCCACATTCAATAAGAATACTATTTTCGCCTGTAAATTCATAAAAGAAATCAACTGAATCTTTAAATATGGTTTCGTTTAAAAATTGGATTGAATCTATAAATTTCTCTGTTGCAATCTGATCTATTTCTGTAATATCGCCACTGAATTTAGTATTACATTCAATTTTATCTACAGAAATCATCTTTCTTTCAATCACTTCTATAAGGTCTGATAATAAAATCCGTCTGCTCATGTAATTACTTCTCCTTTTTCTTTGAATTTAATCTGAAAAATACTGTCATGCTACTGTTATGTTCATGTAAATTTCTTGTAACTGCTATGTAATTGGCAAACCATGAAATCAATCATGATCTGCCAACTTTGATATTAAATCTTCAAAAATCCAAGTTCCAAGACTATACCATTTTTGAATCCAATCTCCAAAACATCCGCTAAAATATCATTTTCCGTTTCGCCTGTTCTAACAGTAGCTTCACATCTTGTAACTTCTTCATATCGGATTGTTACATCATCAGGAATCAGTGATACCAATGGTGACGCATAATTGCTGATAATCAGTTCTGTCTTTGTAGAATTTTCCACTATCTCATATATCTCTGAAGCAATATGGAAATTACAGATTGTTTTCCTGTTACTTGAATCCAATGATATTGTTACAATTAATTCCTTTTGTTCATGTTCTCCAAAGAAATCTTCTACTGTTTGCTTGATTTTCTCTCTTGACAATGTATTGTGCTTTCTTGATTTATTAGCTTCTGCCATTATTCTTGCTCCAATTCTACCTGCATCATTATCAAATTTTTCATTACCTGTCATATATAATCCCTCCTAATCCATGATTGTCTGATAAAAATTATCTTCTAACTCTAAGATGATTCCATAATTTTCTAATCTGAATGTCTTCATTATCAATTCTCCAACAGATAAATATTGTTGTTCTTTGGGTGCTTCTTTAATTCCAAAAACTTTAAATCTACAAATTCCTGCTGGATCTTCTGCATCAGAATAACCCATAACAACTGAATTATCCTGTTTTACCGCTACTACGCCACACGGATATTTGCCACTATTACATACCAAGCGACAAATACCATTCTGCAATTCCTCTGTATTTGTATATTTCATAAGACAATATTCATCATGTGTTTCACATTTGGGTGGATTAAGAATATTATTTTTAATGTTCAATCCAAAATCTTCAAATTTGAGTTTTGATAGCTTCACTGTATATTCAGCTTTAGATATGAGCGAAACATTTACGGCTTGTTCCTTATCGTTATCATCAGTTTCTAACTCATATTCAACAATATCATTTTTGTTTAATACAACTATGCCACTCATATTGACACTTTTTGATTGTACTGGTAATTCCTTGCCCATTAGCGTTGTAATAATTCCATAGCCGCTTAATGTATTAAATTCTTTTACTTTACCTATCATTTTTTATATTCTCCTTTACTTCAAGTTGGATTATTGGGATAGATTGTTTGCATACCATTTTTAATCTACAATGCCTTTGCTCTGTAAATATTCCATTTCCATATTCAGGACTAAATCAATATCATCTACCGTCAATTTCGATAATCTGTCCAATCTATCCTTGATGTACTGACATAATTCATCCTGATTGATAACATGATCCGTTTCTGTGCCAATATCGCCAATAATGAAAATCTCCATACTTCCCATATTGTTAAAAAACTTAATTGTAATTTCATTCTCGTTACCATATATGGTATCAATTAATTCTTCTGAATCTAATTCGATTTTGCATCCAGTGTCAGGCATTAAAATAGCAATCTTGCCATCATTACCAGAATCCGGATCAGCAATCACAATAGCTTCTGTCATTTGTATTGACATTGCAGATGCCATTTGCACCTTTATCTTTTTGCCTTCTGTAAACCCCTTTACATCTGAAATTGTTAATTCACTCATTTTCTCCATAGTTTCTGTACCTCTTTCTTTATTTTTTTTGACATATTAAGACGGTATCTAATGTAACAATACCGCCTTATGATAGTTACAATATTTACTTCTACATTTATTACGCTGATAACCCTTCCGTATCAAATCCAGCATAGGCAGCTAAATCAAGAAAAGTCATTCCCTGTTCACCAACCTGTATCACATCATTCTCATTTACAACCATATAACCTTTTTTTATTCCTAAAGTGTTCATAGATACCGTATTTGCATCAGCTTTTACTTCTTTTACATACAGATTTTCTTCTTTCAGAGAATCTTTGACCATTTTCATTGTAAGCACTGGCACAACATTTACTGCAAGGTTTCTACCATCTTCGCCGGGAGTAACATCAAAATCCACAATATCACCTTCACACAGATATCTAAAACCTTCCATAACAATGTTACTTTGGTGGACAAAATAATCTTCCTTACCACCTTTTGCAGAAATAATCCCATAGCCTTTTTTTGCATCAAACCATTTAACTGTGCATCTCATTTTTTAAATCTCCTTTTCCTTTGATAAATATTTAGCTGTATATAAATACCGCTTATTATACTCTTCTACATTTTTTTATTATTCTCTAACCTATATTTAGTGGATAGGCATTTCACCTACCCACTATATATTTCTCTTTTCAGCAAATCATTATATCTTAAATCATGCTTACTGTTTTTCGTCATGCTCTTTCTGCAACTGTTCCAACGATTTATACTCTGAAATATCAATATCTGCCATACCAACGCTGAAACTGATTGTGTATGTTCCGTTGGATTCTTCAATAGCTTCAATGACATCTTCATCAAGTGTAACCGATCCAGTGACATTGTTCTGACTGTCTCTACTCACAAGCCACAATTCAGGCTTTAAATCGTTCTCATACTCGATTGTGCCTCTTGTCATTTCAATAGCGATACCATATGTATCAGCAGATGATACATTGACATATTTACCTTCAAATGCCTGTGCCAGTTCCTTCATTGATACTTCTCTTGTTTCTGTTGTGTTTGACATAATCCTAATCTCCTTCAAATTTATTATTTTTATGTGTTATTTATTGTTTATAGGCGGCGTGGGAATATATCACACCGCCCATAAAATATTACTTACTAATCCGCCTTGCTTTTAAATCTGCTAAAGCTGCCATGCCTAACATTTTAGGTTCATTTGTCGTTTGCGTTGTCGTATCAATAACAGGCTTGCGGAAAACATCTGATACATTAGCAGTCCTAACTTGTGTTGTCGCTTTCATAGCGTTCTGAATAATATCCGCTTCACTGTCTACACTCTCTGCCATTGTATCAACTCTTCCATAAGGCATTGTCAAACCGCTAAGTATGATTACGTTTTCCTCGGATGCCGAAAGATAACCGTGAAATTCTGTAGGTGCTATACCTATTTCTTTCCTAAGTCCTGTCATATCAATATTACTTTCTTTTGCAGAAACGGCTTCCGAAATACCAATGACTGATACAACTTTATCATCACGTTTTGCAAAGATATTGTTATTGTCATTAAGTATCTCAACGATTTTAGCCGTATTTCCATTCTTTCTACTTACCTTTGTGATAATAGAAAATGATGGAGTTGTAAGACACGCTTCAATTTCTGCCAGATCCATATTTCCATCCTGGCTTTTATTGTTAATGCACATTACGCTTGTAAACAGAGATGCAAATGTACGGTTTATCTGCTGTTTATCCGCTGAATTATTGTCCAGAATGAAGATGCTCCCCAACTGTGGCTTTAATCCTTCAATCTCATTGAATGTCTGTCTTGAATTATCCTTAATTTTTAATGATTCATTATCAGATGGAAGTACCGCAATTATTCCAACTCTGAAACCCAACCCCAATAATATAGAGGCAAGATGTGGTGTAATTGCCGATCCTGTTCCACCGCCTAAAGATGTTGCGATAAATACAATGGAATCCTCAATAATATAGCTTTGTAATTCAGGTAAAATAATTTCGATACTCTCCGCTAAGTCCTGAACACCATTTTCACGATTGCAAGCCGCCCCTTTGGAGTTGTTAAGATGGATTTTATGATCCAAATCAACAGTAGCCAAATCCTCTGTACTTGTGTTGATACCAATAAAAGCTACATTAGATTTGTTTCCTTCCAGTGCGAACACATCTTTCTGAATTTCTGCACAAATCCCATTCCCACATGCTCCACATCCGATAACAGTAATTTTTAACCTGTCATTGATACTTCTTTTCCTCATTATATTTTTGTTTTCGTTCATTACTCACATACCTCCTTCTTCTCGTCAACATCCTTTTCAGCGTCTTTCATCCACTCAATACCAGCCAATGTCACATAATAACTTTTTTGATTTCCTCGGCGTAGCCCTTCACTGATAAACCCCTGACTAACCAACTTTCTAATGTTGTTATATATCGTCCGATCACATAACTTTGTTCCTCTGCTGGCTAGTTCTTGTTGAATTTGTTTTTGTGTAGCAGCTACCAATTTACTTTTTGCTTCGTTCACATATAGCAAATTCAATATGTTATACATAAGCATCATGTTCCCATTCCTCCTGTTCCTACTATTAAATACACTTTTTCAACTCACTTTTCCCCACTTATGAGGAAATTTTTTTCTTTTTATTTTTCTTTTTGTTTCTCTTACGCTTTCGCTCGTAATGTTCCCAATCTCTACCGCCTTTTCGTGCGTCTTCTTCTGTGTTATACACATACATAAGCGGTCTTACAAAAGTTCCATTTTTGGTTTTTACTAACACACATCCATCTTCAAAGAGTTTCAAAATCTTTATTCCTATTGCCCCCTGAATAACTACAGGTATAATAGGTATGTGTGTTAAAAACAATTTTGTCTTTGTTAATCATGCAACCCTCCATATTAAATTGTCATTGTGCAATAGGCAGACTTATAGCCTGTCCTGTTAATAGTTTCTTCTATATATAATGTGTTGGGAATATCAACGGCTGAATCGCCAATTGACAAAAAAGATTCTCCATGATAATATGAATTTGCATATATTTATGTGTGTTGATTTACCAGATCAACATACAATACATACCATAGAGCCTTTAGCTTTTAAGTGTTACCAGCACTTTTATATGCTAGAGGTTTCTTTTTTTCTCTCTTACACTTATATTTCACTATAAATTATAGAACATATGTTTGTTTTCTCATTGTACTCTTTATTACTTCTTCTGTCAAGTGGATATAAATTCTAATCCAATTTCTTGTAAATGTTATTCAACTGTCTATGTATTCTATTTCCTTGACTTGAATATATCTTAACACGTCAGATATAGGTTGTCAATAACCTAAATCAAAAAGTTGTCAATAACCTATTTGTTTTGTTACTACATCAAATATTTTAGTTGAATAATCAAACGCTTCACTATACTTTTCAAGCAAATCTTCAATAATATTTAAGTTTTTCATGTATTCATCCGCAATCGCAACTTGTAACTGCATATCTAATAAGGATATTTTCATATCCTTTAGACTATTGGGATTCAATGTAATAATTGATGTTCCAGTTTGAATACTTTTTATTACACTCTCTCCTTGTTTACTATCAAGAAAAGCCTTCAGATAATATGGATTAAGTTTTGCTTCATTCACACGAATTGCAATTAAATTTCCTGTAAGAATTGCTTTATAATTTTCATGATTTCTATATATGGCAGATTTAATAGTAGTATTCTTTGCCGTAATTATTACATCTCCATCTTTTACACAATATTTATTAAGTTTCCGGACATCTTCAATTCTAACCGCTTTCAACTCCCTACTTACAAATCCTTCTGCCCGTATATCTGAAATATTAATGATTCTATACTCTGAATCTTCTTCCGCATTATCAATAGATATTTGATCTAGTTCTTTCGCATTAATTTGATACCCACGGAAAATATTTCTTGTTACATTACCTAATGAGCAAGGATTGATCAACGAATACGAACAATATCTACCAAATCCCAGATAAAAGTCATTCTTTACAATTTCATCAATAGTCACATTAAATGATTTTTCTGTATGTCCTTCACTTTTGTAAAGATCTACAATATAATCAATATCCTCCTGAGTAAAGGTTTTTCCTCTTCTTTGAATACAGGATATTTCTGTAGCATCAATCATTCTAATAGTATGGTACTGAGGAATATTCTTTTTTAATATAATCAGAGACGATGCTACACCTGCAAATGGTAATATTCCAGTAGGTAAAGATATGATTGCATCAATATAATTGTTTGTAACTAAATATTTTCTTATATCTGCATCTATACTATTGAATAATACTCCATTTGGAACAAGAGCTATAATTATGCCATCTGGTTTTATAGACTGTAATGAATTTAATATCCACAATAAATTTGCAGAATATTTTTTTTCAAAATCAAAAGGAAAATCAATCGGGAAATCCCAACTATCAATCATGGTTATAATTTCTTCTCTTTCATATTTAAGTATCAATGGGTACGAATTATAAGTCATATCAACCATTTCATTATTTTCTAATGCCGATGTAAAAAAATTAGAAATTTTGATTACACTAAATTTATCTTCCGAAAAAAATGCTTTGATTTTTGAAATTACAAAATGGTCTTCATTGTATGTTTGTCCTATCGCTTTTTCAATATTAGTTTTTTTGAACATTTCTAAAATAAAATCACTTGTTCCACAATCAACATTATATAATGTTTTCCCTCCATGTATCTTTAATATCTCTATTACAAGTTCATTGATCCAAGATACACTAGCCAATGGGCAATCTTTTCCCATAGTATAATCATATATATTTAAGTCCAATATAATATGTCTTAAATCAAATTCCAAAATAATATCTGTAATACGTATAATTATTTCACCACTCCAGGCTTTAGGAATGAACATAAAAGCTAATCTGGCAATATTATTATCTTCCTCTTTTGAAATAGCAGAAAGAATTTCTTGTGTGAAAAGTGTTCTGTCTTCCATTATAAGTGTATCATGTATAATAACATCCAATTTATCCTTGCCAATTAGCTGCCCGATAGCTGCAATTCCAAATATTGCTTTATTGATTTCTAACGGGTTACTAATCCCCTTAGAACGAAGTATCTCTTGTATTTCAAATCTAAAATTCATACACTTACCACTCCTTTTATTAGGTTATTCAAAACCTTTTATATAGATACCACTATACCTTTTATCAGATGTAATGTCAAGGTTATTAAAAACCTTGCTATTTTCACCATGAAATCACGTTTTCATATCCTATGGATTTATAGCGTAAAATAAGCCAGTCCGTTAATTCAGGCTGGCTTTATTCATGTGGTCACTGGATTATTGTAAAATGGCACACTTTCAGTATGATTTTTATAAAAAGTCCAATAAAATCAAGTGTTCTCATATGGTCCATATCAAGAAATGCCTATTTTTCAATGTTTTTTAGCACATATAGGGTGAAAAAATGGCTTATTTTCGTTGTGTTTGGTCTGGTCACACTAGATTATGAATCTTTTATTTTCTCCATAGGTTTCTGCAACACAAATTGAATTGTTTTAGTATTCCCTCCCGTTCTTCTAATCAATTCATCCTGCCCAATAACCTTTACTAAATTTGCAATTTTTCTTCCTAACTCTTTTTTGTCAGGATAATAAATTGTTGTATATACATTATCATTTAAAATCATTTCTCTTAAAACATCTTTATCCGTAATATCCAGAGAATGACCAAAAATAAACAGTTGGTTCCTACATTTATTCGGTATCTTATTATATGGTATTTGCACTGGATATTGTTTCTTTATTTTATCATCAATTTCTTGCATATGGTTCTTTATTATTTCTACCCATCTTTTATATTCGTTTCCTGCTTGTTTATATATCCGTTGATAAAATTTCTTGAAAGCAATAAATTCTGTTTCTTCGTTCTTTCTTTTTTTAGGTAGGTATTCATCTATACCAAGTACCATATTATTTGTTTCTATCGTATTATTTATTTTAGCTTCACCATGCAAATAATCAAATGGATCAGTTATCTCTTTTTTAGATTGACTTGATACACTATACAATTTTGAAAATATATGGGTGTAATTGAATGAAAGAATAAAATCAATTTCTTCCTTGTCTATATCAGGAGATTTTTCAATTATATCTATTTTCTCTACATATTCACACATATATATTTCTAATGCTCTTATTAATTTATTCAAATCTTCTTCAAGTATTTCTATTAAATTACCATATGTTATCTCTTCTTTTAATGACTCAACAGGATTATCCTGTCTATACTGTTCAACATACTTTGGCTGTTCGCCAACTGGCAATCCAGCATATTTAATAAATGCTGCTTCATCCCTCATTTGTATTCTTTCATCCAAATTATCTAAAAAATAATTGGCAAAAAAGTCCTCTGAAATATTTCTAACAACAGTATCTAATCCACCATTACTATGTATATCATTATCTATAATTTTTATAATCCTGCTGATCTCACTTTCAAAATCAATCCAATTTTCTTTTAAAAAGCTGTCACATTGCAGAAAATACTCAATCCATACATTATTACCTATTAAATCATTCCACATTTCACTTTGAGAAAATAAATTATTTCTTACATTTCCCATATTAGGTTTTATCAATTCTTTAACTTGAACATTTATATTTCCCCAATCTATATCCCCCATATCTTCCCCATTGCATATTTTCAGTATTTGTTTGATCACTTTTACAAATTCTAAAAAATCCGGATATTTTGTTGGTAAATGGTGTGCTAAATCAAATCCGTTTCCTATTAAAAGAATATTCAAAATAAAATCCTCTCTTCCTATTATTTCTCTTTCCTTACGCCCTTAAAACGAGTACCATCCGACTTAACATCCATAAATTGTCCTGTTTCCGTATTACGTTTTACCCATTTCTTAGTTACTGGATTAAATGTCTGTGATCGTCTTTTAACCATACCCTTTCTCTGTCCGTCTCCTATTGGTGCATTCTTAGCCATAATATATACCTCCTTCAAAATTCAATAAAAAATACTCGAAAACGCATAATAATAACAATACTTTGTCTTTTCCTCTAAGTTTCGTATGTTATCTTCCGCAGTAATCGAGTGTATCTCTGATAATTCTTCCTTATGTATGTTTGTGATGATAACACAGCTTTTGAAGTTTGTCAATATATGGTATGATTTGAGTTTCCCCATTTTTTAAATTTTTTAAATTTTTTAAATTCACTACAAGTACAGTTGTCCAAATAAAAATGCAA
>ERZ808054.1448-NODE-1448-length-13367-cov-12.080211_pt1 | contig 13367 bp, 8 predicted proteins | sample MGYA00380201_ERZ808054 | MGnify/ENA primary metagenome ERZ808054 (study PRJEB31490, sample SAMN06133419) | mouse gut metagenome | isolation source: Z5_2 | host: mice | place: China: Chengdu | collected 2015-05 ... | reverse complement strand
TACCAGTGGCTCACGCTTGTCCGGACAGGTGGCTCACGCCACACCGGACAGGCGGCTCCGCCGCATCGGAATATTCAGAAAAAAATTAGGATATGATCGTGCTTCAAAATTATACTGGAGTGTTGAACAACAAGTATATATAATAAATGAAAAATTGAAAATTCAAATAACGTTTGATGAAGTAAATGAAAGAAGTGTGGTAAACCGTTTATTCAGAGATTATACAGAAAAAGGAGTAAAAGATAGCATTGCTGAATGGGGGATTGTAGTAAATCTTAAGGGTATTTGGTTGTTTAACAACAATATTGGTAAAGGGCAATCAGATTTTCAATCAAAAAAAACGGTTTTAGAGATTATTTATGGTAAAAATTCAGATCAGCATTATTTTGATTTTCTTTCTTATAATAATATTTTGGATATTGAGCCAAATACGTGTTATTTTAAGGACATTGCAGAATATAGAAACTGTTATTATAAGGGGAGTGAAAAAAGCTGGCCAGCTTATTCATCGGCGTTAAAACGTTTCTTAAAATACTGTTCTATGGATATGGGGAAATGGTATTTAAAAAGTGAAACAAATAATGTTTATGATACAATTGAGTTGACAGACTTTTATAGTTATATAGAAAAAAAGACAAAGTTGGAGAAAGAGAATACACTAAAGAATGTTTTTTTCTATATAAAAGATTTTATGTGCTGCATGTCTGAAAAGAGTGCTTTTGACATTAGTACAAAAACAATGTTGGATGGATTTTCTAAAATCTTAAAGCAGGATGAGAGACAAAATGTTATTAATTTGGGAAAATTGAAAAAAGCGATACAATATTTAGAAACTGGAAAAAACAAGGAAAGAGATGTTGCGATGCTTCTGATGGAATTATCTTTTGGTTTGGAACGGAGAAAGTTACGTTTTTTAAAATGGAAAGAAAATTTTGATTGGAATATCGATGGGAGTATAAAAGAAAAATTAAAACTGGAAGAAAAAGAGATACGTATGCCAGGAGAGCTTATAAAAGCTTTGCAAAGATTGAAAGCTCTTGGCGTAAATGGGGATTATGTTTTCTATCGGACTAAAGATAACGGAGAAGAACCAATACGGGAAGATGTAATTAATGATGTGTTTAGTAAACTTACCAGAATTGATCCAAATGATGAATATTATAAAGCATTGACGCCGGCTAATATAAGAGCATCTCTCGTCAGGTATTTATTTGAGCAAGGAGAATCGTTGGAAAAAATTATTTATTTGATGAATATAGAGATTTGGAATTTGGGAAATTACATATCATTGAAAGACATTGATTATATAGTGGGGCAGAGAAAAGAGAAGGAAAGTCACCCAATGGAGGAGTTTTTTGAAAAACTCAAATAGTATAGTTTATCTGAATAAGGAGGATAGGACAATGACGCTTGAAGATATTAAATGCGGTGAATCAAAAAATATAGAATTTAAAGTACAACTTCCGGATGAAAGCAAAAAATATATGAAGACGATTGTTGCATACGCTAATACATCAGGCGGAAAAATAATTATTGGGGTAGATGATGCCACGAGAAGCATTGTCGGTGTTGAGCCAAGTTCGGTATTTCAGATTATGGACAAGATTGTCAATGCGGTTTCTGACATGTGTGTTCCTCAGATTATTCCAGATGTTACTTTCCAGACAATAGAAGGGAAATGTGTTGTTCAGATCGAGATATATCCTGGGCAGAACAGGCCGTATTATATACGAAGTATGGGATAAGAGAATGGAACATATATTCGATCGGCAGGAACCAGTAGACCGGTGGATGAGGCGATATTAAAGGATCTGGAATATCAGGGAACAGGTAAATCGTATGATGAGATTGTTAATGTTGAAATTGACTATGATGAAAAACAAGCCTTAAAATTATGCAATGATATACGAAAGTATATTGCCGAATCAAAGGAATTACCTATAAGTAAAGTAAGGAAGATAACTGTTACTAATCTGGAAAACTGGGGAATTTTAAAGAAAAATGGACAGAATTATATGACTACAAATGCCTTTGTACTTTTTACAAACAATACTTTTCGATTTGCTAAAATACAGTGTGCATTATTTAAAGGGGAAGACAGAGCGGTATTCATTGACAGGCGAGAATTTACCGGACCAATCTATGACCAGATTGAAGAAGCATATCAGTTCGTTTTAAAACACATTAATCTCGGCGCTACGATTGAGGGGATTGTTCGGAAGGACAAATATGAATTGCCACCGGAAAGTATTCGGGAGGCCATTATCAATTCTGTATGCCATAGGTGCTACCTGGATCATTCCTGTGTTCAGATTGCGATTTATGATAACAGAGTGGAGATAACTTCTCCGGGTATGCTGTATGGTGGTCTAACAGTGGAACAGGCTATATCAGGGCGTTCAAAAATCCGTAATGTTTGTATTGCAGAGGTATTTAGTCGTATGGGTATTATTGAACAATGGGGAACCGGTCTTCAGAGAATAATTCGGGGGTGTAGAGAATATGGGGTTCGAGAGCCGGAGTTTGTTGATATGGGAGATGCATTTCGGGTGATTTTTTACCGTTCAAATATAGAAACTAACATAGAAAATATGGGAAGAGTTGCAGTAACTGGTACAGAAATAGAAAATACTGGCATTGAAAGCAGGATGACTGGCATAGAAAACATAGAAACTGGCATAGAAATGATAGAGGATGAATCACTGTCATACTTATCAGATACAGAGAAAAAAGTAGTGAAGATTATATTGAAGAATCCGGAAATTACACAGGATAAAATGGCAGAACTTATGGGAATGTCAAAAAATGGAATCAGGTATGTCATGAACAAATTGAAAAACAAAGGGATTCTTGTACGAGTGGGGGCTACCAAGAAAGGAAAATGGTCTATAAATCTAGGTAAATAAGATTGTGATGAAAAAAAGACAACGGATTGAAGAATGGCACATTGAACAATTGTCTGATGGGAGAAAGATATGGGTGTAAGAATAACAGGAATAAGCACACCTGTTGGTGGGATTACATGGGAGTATACAAAAGCGGAGGAAAGAACCATTCCTTTATTGATATCTCCAGGTCAAAAAATAAAGGTATTTATTAGTTCTATCTGCGGAGTTGAGAAGTATGATAAAGTACGGATTGAGTTAAAAAAAGCTATTGAATCCACACAATTAGCTGATGTATATACTTTTGAAGAAGAAGGAGCCTCTACATTGCCGGCAAGTGTTCACTATACGTGGGCATTGCAAGATAGTGATATTTGCATTTTTTTGATTGATAATGCTGATGGAATCAATCCAGGGGTGCAGGCTGAAATTGATACTGTCAAAAAGCATAACATTAAAGCACTATATTATTTTTGTGACGAAACTCAAAAGAAAAAACCACGTTGGAGCAAAGCCTAATGGGGGCAATTTTTGCTAAAAGTAAGACTGTTCATAGTTTTGATGAATTAAGCCAATGTGGCTTTCAGGAATTAATTGATGATATTATTGCTGTCTATCATTATTATTGTACTGGTAGAATCGTTTTGAAATCAAATGAAATTGATGAGATTCAAAGTGTGGAGGTTGTAGGAACGGAAAAGTATCAGCTTCCTACAATTCCTAAAACAACATTAAAGAATGTGGATAAATGCAGAGACTATATACTGAAGTTTGTACTTGGATATTCCCGAAGCAGACTTCCAGATGAGAAGGAAAAAACAAGTGAATTTGATGATTGGGGGATTCAGTTCCTTCCAATATTGTTTGAGGGCAAATCTATTAAACTTTTCAATACAGCGATGTATCTGGAAACGCTGAAAGCACAGCAGGATGATGAGTATTACCAAATTGTTCAGATACGTTGGCAGGCAATACAGGCACATTTTTCTGGAGATGCTGAAAAAAGTGTAGAATATCTTGAAACGGCGTTAAACCTTGCAAAGGAAACGAATCAGCCGACATGGGTCATAAAAGATATTTTGGTAGATTTGCGTAACGAGCACTGGATTCGCTGCACAATAAGAAATGAATTTTTCGATACATCCGCACAAGAAGAATTAACGGAAAGCAGCGAAGAACTCTATTATCCAATTCTGGATCGTATTGATGAATTATTGCACGAAGAATACATAGAAGGGTTGTACTTCTGACGAAGCGGAATCAATTATGGATTTTTGCTTAAACCATCCAATCAAGTATAAAAGGTTAAGCAGTCAGTGGTTAGCATTTGGTGCAGTAGGCTACTTCTTGAGTGATAAATGTTTTGAATATCAAGAAAAATCCATTGTCAGTGAAATGGAATCTTGGTTGAGCAATCATGATGCTGCCATATCTATCGGTCAGGACATATTTAAGTGTCTTTCAGGTGTAGCATATCGTATGCCACAAGATACACTTAGTGAAATTTGCTGTCAATTTATGGAAAAACATTATATCCGCTGGTATACAGAGATGTTTAGGTTTATTGCCAATCGTATTGATTTAGGGAAGATGAGTATTGAATCTGCACAAGGTTTGATTGAACATATAAACCGTTTGCTTGATAGCGAAAAGGAACGAAAAGAAGTTAATTGTGCGCCAACCTTTTTATGCGTTCTTAGAAAGCAAAATATTGTTTTGACAGAGGATATGGATAAGAAGGTAGCAGAATATTTTCCGAATTATTACAAAGGAATTTACAAATTAGAAACCACTGAAAATAAAAAACAAGACATGTCTGTGTTTGTGAGAGAATATGTGGAACAAATCAAGAATAATAATGAAAAACAAGGTAAAAATGGTGCTTATTTTGGACATGGTGTGCGTGAGATTGCAACTGTAAGAACTATTTTGTTAGGAAAAGAGATTGCGTGTGAATCTGAAATTATGGACATGCTTATATCTGCAGTATCAGATACTCTTCTTATTTCCAAAGAAGATATTTCAACAAAACTTGATGCAATAGCGCTTCTCATCTGTATTGCAATAAAATATCCTGAAGATTATAAACGAAATCAAAGAATATATGAGAAATTATTTGATCAGCAGGAGCAAATCGAAGTGACAGACCATTTAGTCTTATCTTCTAATATCAATGGTATTTCTTTGAAAATTGGATTGCAATTTTTGTACTGCTCTATGGGCAAAGATATGTATAATGATGTTCTTGAATTAATGCCTTATATTCAAGGTGATGTTGCGACGACAATTGCAGTAACTCATCTGATTGTTCAATATTTGGAGACTACAGATACGGTTATGTTACCGATCAGAGTAGAAGCAATTATCTTTCAAAATGTTTTGCAATGGCTTCATTCTGAGTTTTTAGACATAAGGTGGAATGCTACACGTATTCTTCTCACATTGTCTCGCAATTCGGAGAATAAAGGCATTGTAAATCATCAATTAGTGGATATGATAGATTCTGGCAGCGTATACATTAAAAATTTGATTATGCGGCATCTTCATGAAGTGAATGGGGTCTCTGACGAGACCAGAAATTATATTATTTCAAAATGTAAACATGATGCTAATTATGTTGTTAGAATGGTTTGCGCTGAAGTGGAAAAAGAATATGAAGGAAGATGTGTAGGATAATATTGCAACTTCACCCTAATTCACTGCCAATTTCATCCCAACGAGCATTTTTTTGATCAACAGGATGTAGCAGACAAGGAAAGAATAACAGATACTAATTTTATAATCATATGGAAAGAAAAGAAGAAATACCACCTGGAATGTGAGAGCAGTCTGCCGGATGGGCGGATGACAATCAGATTGTTTGAATATGATGCTCAGATCGCTTTAGATGAAGGTGCAGGAATATACACTGGAAAATATTTTTTCATATGAAAAGAACTTTAAGGTGTATAATAGTAATGAACATAGATTGGCAGAGTTGAAAGCAGAATACCGAAGTATCTTGGAGAAACTTGATAAACTGGAGCAGGAAGGGATTATTGGGGCGTTTGACAAACGTACCATTATAGAACTTTCCGGTGATGTGGTCAGAGAAATTGCACAGAAGTAGAGCTGCTCGCAGAGATTCAGACAGTGTAAAAGGTGTAGATATTGATGTTATATCATTTTATAGCAGACAGAATTATTATTATAAACAGATATTGGGAGGTATTGGATTGTTCCGGTAGCAATTAACATGAGAGTATTTAGAAGGCGGATGAAGAAATAAGCAGATATTGCAAAACCAGAGCTGCCTGCAGGGTTTCAGACAGTATAAAAATCGAAATAACAAACATCGGGATGAGCATTGAAATATGCCTGAGATGCGGCAGAACAGGAAATTTTGCGGGTTGAGGGAAAGGCATGGAGATTAAAATGTCAAATGTTGAAATAACAGACAAAATAACGGAATATTATAATGACGCTGTTATCCACATGGCCTGGATGGTCAGAAGGAATGAAGCAGGGGATGGATCTGAACGATATCTTGTATTTGGCCTGGTGGAATGCTGCCCAAAGGAACTTGAGTATCCATTAACCATATGTGAACAGGGTAACAGGTTTAATGGGGGGCGGCTCTATTATATCCGCATTACAAAGCCTGTCGGAACGGCTGTTGAATGGTACAGGTCAGTAAAGGAAAACGGTTTTATCACGATTGATTGGGAAGAGCATGAACAGGAGAATAATAATCAGAACATCAAAGGCCCGGCAAAGCAGATTCGGTGTGGAATCATGCAGGATGTAAAATCATGGCCGAAATTCCTTCTTTCAAATAAAGAAATAGACGACAACATGCCTTTTATAGCCGATATTTGGGGTGCTGCAAGAACGCATCAGATGTTTCCGGAGAGACGGGAACCATTTTTAATGGATTTCATTATGCACGAGAAAGTGGGAGAGTGGTTGGAGAAATATTTGGCGTGGAATATATCGTATTATCCGGAATTGATAGGAAGTTTAAATTTTGTTTTGCCGAATCCGTTTTACAGCGGCCGCCATATACATATGATTCCGGGAAATGAAGAGCCTGACCAGGTTAAGATTGAATTTCAACCTCGACATGGATTCAGTTTGGATGGCTTAAAAGTCATACCTTTTGAAAAGAATTATTTTGGTATAACCGGAGGAAACGCATATTCGATAAAAAACGATTCATGCAGCATAACGTTATCCGGCCAGGCGGAAAAATTCGGCATGTATGTGACGGATGCAGAGAATCAGCTGATTGATTGTGCAGATTTTGCAGGATTTGTGCGAGGGTTTATAGTTGATATCTTTACAGGGTATGCGACAAAGGAGATACATAGACCAAAGGCCGGTAAAAAAGGGGCGAGGACAGATTATGTAGATGTATATGCCAAAACGGCTGAGATTAAAGAAGGAAGCGTGGAAGCGGAAGAAAACGATACGATTGGGGAGAGGCTTTTAAAGGCGGAAATCCTGCGGAAGAGAAAAAAGAAGATGAAAAATGTTAAATCGCGTATTTTCTATCAAAAACATGAAGAGGCTGAGGCGTTTTTGAGAGATTTGATTCGTCATGCGCGTGAATCCGTGATAATCGTAGATCCATATTTTGAAACGTATGAGTTATTTTCTTATGCAATGGCTGTTTCCATAAAAAACATTCATGTTGAAATAATAACAAGTAAGCTGTGCCTTGGGAAAAAGAGCAGGCTGGAACAATATGGAAAAGGGGGCTCGGAGGTTCCGACTGTGGAGGAGGAATTACGAAGGCAGGTTGAGCGTGATGAAAGCGGCGTGAACGGAAAAATAAATGTCTATGTCATGACAGGGGAAAAACCGGCGGTTCACGATCGATTTTTGATCATAGATGATGAAGCGTGGTTTTGCGGGGGATCGCTCAATGAAATCGGTAACCGCTTAACCTGTATAGTTCAACTGCCGGATTCTCAGGAACTTATGAAAATATTGAATGAAATCAAATCGAGCGACAGGGTAAGGCCGTTAAAAGAGTGGAGGGAAAACGAAAAAGAGAAGGATAAAGAGATTGATGCTGAAAAGGAAACGGATTTCGAGAACAAGAACAGCAATGGGGATACGAATGCGGATTCAAGAAGGAGCAGAATAGGAGATCATGTCGAGAAGAGATAGAGCAAACCACAGAAAACCGCAGAACGATTTTCTGATTAAATCAGAAGCAACATTTGATGACATGGAAGAATCCGGTGATCAGCCCAAGCTATTCTGGCCGACATATAAATACAGCGATTCTGGACGAGATGAAATAGTTGAGGAAGATTCGGAAGAGTTTCCCGGAATTGAGCAAATAAAAGAAAGCTTTTCCGCAGTCGATTATTATCAGAAAAAGCGTAATTATGCTGTCAACCTAAAAAGAGGAGGCGAGTTCTGGCAGGCTTTATTATTAAGTGAAGAAGTATATATTGTAGATAAGTGGTTTTCCGACAGGGAATTTCGTCAAATACTTTTAATGCTTGGCAATAAAGAGGAAATAAAGCTTAAAAAATTATACATATTGTGTCAGAACGAATATAGGAAAGTAAAACTTTTATACGAAACAAGAGACGAAATAGTAGATGGAAAAGCGATACCGGTGGATATTATTATTTGCAAAATAGATATTGGAAAGGGAGCTTTTTTTGAAATTCACGACCGTTTTGCATTGCTGGATAAGGAAATCTGGCATTTTGGAGGAACGGTAGGCGGTGTTAATTGTCATCTGACGGCATATAGCAGAGGATGGAAAGACCGTAATAAATTGTTTAAGCAGTATCTGAATGAAATTGTAGGTAAGCGGATTAGTGATTGAAAAAGAGGATGATTCGAGTTGGAAGGTAATAGCAGAAATAACATAGAAGCGATCGAAAATGAGTTAAATCGTTTGTTTAAAAATCCGGAGGAGTTTGTTTATGGTTTCGAAACAGACCGGTTCAGAGGATATTGTGCCCGATGGAGTGAACAGAAGAAAATCGGTGAAGTCTGGGAGGAAAAGGAAGCTCCGTATTTTCCCATATCTTTTAGCGATGCTTTTTACCGACAGTTAAAACAGGTAGATGCTGAAAATTTTGATCTTTATATGAAGGCTTTAGCTTCTGTTGATGCGCCATATGTTCTTTGTGATATTCTGACACGGCAGGTTGGTATGGAAAGCGGATGGAGCACTGTGCTCAAAGTACTAAAAGAGAGTGTCTTATGTAAGAAGGGAGATGATATTTTTGATGATGATATAGACTCTGTTTTGGCACCGGCAGCACTGGATGTGCTGGTGAGCCATATTCTTTATTCAAAGGAGCCGTCATCGGATGTATTACAACGCGTAGAACAAATTGCGGAGGTCTTGCAAAATAGGGAAGATGGTTTTTACTTATCCTATCATTTGGTGAAATACCTTTTATGGAGAGATTTGAAAAAGGAATATTTTTATGATTTTTTAGAGATTCTTTCCTGCGGATTTGAAGAAGGAGCAAAGAAATACTTGATATTTGATGATAAAGTTAAGGTGGAGGGATTAAAAGATTTATCTGAGAATGCTGCCAAAGACTTTATGTTTACCGGAATATTAAATACAGTTAAAGAAACAGATGTTCTGTTAAATTTTAGAACTATTTTGAGGTTTATACAAGAAGATGCGTCAGATGAGCAGCTTTGGAATGCTTTTAAAAGGGTGTATGCCTGTGATGCTCAAAGTTTTATCACAAATGATTTTAATTTTAACTTAAAGCATTTTGATATTTGTAATCTGATACTTTCACAAGAAGATATTTTGGATGCCTGGAAAGAAATAAATGAGATGGTGCAGGGGTGTTTACATCGTCTTTCGATTCAATATTATGAGGGGCAGGCGATGGATTTACGGTGTCACATATATTTTATGTGGGAAGTTAATCTTCAGATAGTGGACTGCCTGTGTAAAGAGGACAGGGCATTGGCGGCAGATATGTGGAATCTGTTTTGGAATGATGGATTAGCATATGCCCGCCGGTTTGCAAAATATCAGGAAGATTATGTATATCAGTATTTGTGCAGATTGATCTGTTATTATGTATGTTTTGTGAATGATAAGCCCGAAATAGAAGAAAAAGAGATAGAAACAAACTGCGTTTGTATGGAAAAATTGATGGCCATATTTAAGGAAATTGAGAATATGCCGATACTGGTTCTTTTATCGTTAAAGATGCTGCAAATGAATGGTTTGAGCCGGTGGGATATGATAGCGGGAGCATATGAAAATTTTTTTGCCGAAATATTTGACAGAGCATGGGAATTGGCCGCAGGGCAAAAAAAATATGAATGGGTACTTTCCTATTTGAAAAAAATGAGGTTTGCACATAAGGAACATGATAATTTCGGATAGAAATCGTATTGACAAGCCAAAACAAAAATAATAACATGACGATTGGGACAGTTATATACTGATATGGGAGGGTATCATCATTCCAAAGTTTTCCCTAAATTAGAAACAGGAGGTTACCAAATTGAAACGACGAATTTTTTCAGTTGCTTTGGCGCTGTGCCTCTGTATTTCTTCTCAGACAGTGGCACACGCATCTCAGGAAATCCCCTTACCGAAAGAAGAAGGGGATGTTTTGCCGGGAGAAAACACGGATGCGGACACGGACATACCGGGCACCGGCGATGATGTGGACGGAGCGCCGGAGACCCCTGTCCTGCCGGAGGAAGAAGGGGATGTTCTGCCGGGAGAAAATACGGATGCGGACACGGAGGCACCGGGCATCAGTGATGATGTGGACGGAGCGCCGGAGGCCCCTGCTCTGCCGGAGGAAGAAGGGGATGTTCTGCCGGGAGAAAATACGGATGCGGACACGGAGGCACCGGGCATCAGTGACGATTTGAACGGAGCGCCGGAAGCTCCCGCTTTGCCGGAGGAAGGAGATGTTTTGCCGGAAGAGACTGGTATCAGCGGCGATGCGGCCGATGTTTCTCAGGAGGCGCTTATGCAGCAGAAAAAAGCTTTTACGGCGGAACCTGCGGAGGAATCGGCGGCACGTGAGGGCGAAGTGCCTTCTCCTCAGGAAGTCAATCGTATCCTGATTGGGCTGAAGGAGCAGGATAAATACAAAGAAGGAACGCCCTGGACCAACGACGAGCCTTATTCGGATCAAAAAGGATATTATAGATGGAAAGGCGGCACCCTCGACGGCGTTAATATTGCTGCCGTAGGCTGCGTAGCCTTTGCCTTTGAACTCAGCGATAAAGCCTTTGGCAGTCTGCCGGCCAGGAAATATGCGGCGGGTAGTTTCTCATTTGAGGATATCAAGGCCGGAGATATTTTACAGGTAAACAATGATGCTCATACCGTGATCGTGCTCGAAGCGAACGAAGCGGGCGTGTTGGTTGCCGAAGGAAATTACAACAGCCAGGTTCACTGGGGACGGATGATGTCTGAGGACGAAGTGCTGAGAACCGCCAGTCATTACATCACCAGATATCCGGCAGGTTATGTTCCGCCGGAGGATCCGGATGCCGATGTTTCGATAGGTAGCGGAACGCTTGACGGAGGGCTTGCCTGGAATCTGACGACAGCGGGTACACTGACAATTTCCGGTACCGGCGCCATGCCGGATTTTGGCGGAGTAGGAGAGCAGCCGTGGAACGGGAACGCCGGAAAGATCAGGAAAGTCGTTATCGGGGAAGGCGTCACAGGAATCGGCTCCTGTGCTTTCCGGGAGTGCGGGCTTTTCAGCGTTGAGATTTCTTCCGGCGTGACAACAATAGGCAGCAATGCTTTCTGTGCTTCTTCGATTGTTTCCGTGACCATTCCGTCCGGTGTGAAAACGATCGGGGAAAGCGCTTTTCGAGAATGTCAGAATCTTAGTTCGGTGACTGTGAACGAAGGAGTGGAAACGATCGGTCAAAATGCTTTCCGGTCCTGCACGAGTCTTACTTCGATAGCCTTACCGGGCAGCGTCGTGGAGGTAGGCGCCGCGGCATTTCTCCAATGCACGGCAATGGACAGCGTGACGTTTGCTTCCGGCGGCAAACAGGTAAAGATGGGTGACAATCTGTTTAGCCAGTGCTATTATCTGAGGAAGGCGGTACTGCCTGAAAGTATAGACCGCATCGGGGCGGGGATGTTTCAGAACTGCCTGATGCTTGCCGGCGTGGAAATTCCGCAGGGGGTGGAAACCATCGGAGAATCTGCTTTTGCGTCCTGTTCTGCCTTTACCACCGTTATCATTCCGGCCAGTGTAACGACGATAGAGAGAGCCGCCTTTAAGAACTGTCCTCTGGCTGACATATATTTTACCGGTACCGAAGCACAGTGGAACAGCATATGGAAAGACAGCGATACGACATCCGATTTATCACAGGCAGCAATACATTATGACTATACTCCCGATACGAACCCGGATCCTGGCGGGGATGAGGATGACGGTACCGAAAATAATCCGGGAGACGGAGACAACACAGGCGGCGATGCTGAAACACCCGGAGGTGATCAGCCCGGCAACCAGCCCGGAGAAACCCCCGGCGGTGACAAGCCCGGCAATCAGCCCGGAGAAACCCCCGGCGGTGACAAGCCCGGCAATCAGCCCGGAGAAACACCCGGCGGTGACAAGCCCGGCAATCAGCCCGGAGAAACACCCGGCGGTAATAATCCCGGCAATACGCCCGGCGGTAACAAACCGGGCAGCAGTTCGGGCAGTCATACGGATTCCGACAGCGGCAATGGTGAGAGCGGTCTTATGGCATCATCTCTTATAAATTCAGGCATGGGAGCAGTTATTGAAACATGGAAACCCACAACGCCTGATGAGATAAAACGGTATTCCTGTATGGGGAAAGAGGCCGTTCGGTGCACCGTATCAAAAGATAATGACTATCCGATCGAAATAGAGAATGCAATGCAGGGACCTATGTGCTTTAAGTCTTTTGAGGCAGTTCTCGGGGATTATACGATCGGAAGGACATATAACATTTACCCGCTTACCAATGCCAGATACAGCATGGATAAGGAAGTAGAACTGACAATACAAATCCCATCGGATCTTTACAAAGAGGGCAGACAGTATAAGATGATCTGCGTGACAGAAGGCGGGAAGCCGTATGTTTATAACGATTCGGACAATAGTCCCGGAACAATCACAATAAAAACGGATAAATTTCACGCTTATGCACTGATTTACAAGTAGAAACAGAACCGGTTAATGCGATGTGCGTGAAGCGGTAACGGGGTTACCCCGAAGTTTGTACAGACCTTCGGACTGATGTAAGATGAATTACGCAGTCCGGAGGTTTTTTTGATGTAAAAAAATGTCCCGGAGGCGTGGCTCAGAGGCTGCTCAGGGCGTGAGAGAGGCATGAGGTAAACGGTAGATAGTGAGTACCTATACAAAACTGGAGCAAACCTGTATGATAGAAACGTAAACGGTAGATAGTGCGTACCTCGACTGTAAAGGATAAATATGTGACAATAGACTATATTTCTATCATGAGTAT
>ERZ808054.1447-NODE-1447-length-13367-cov-26.246877_pt1 | contig 13367 bp, 12 predicted proteins | sample MGYA00380201_ERZ808054 | MGnify/ENA primary metagenome ERZ808054 (study PRJEB31490, sample SAMN06133419) | mouse gut metagenome | isolation source: Z5_2 | host: mice | place: China: Chengdu | collected 2015-05 ... | reverse complement strand
CTCAAATAATATTTTTTTGTGGTTGCTGGCTCCGAAAAGCCTTGATATTACAGTGTTCCTATTAAAACTCATTCATAGGGAGTGTAGCCACACTCCCGGAAAACGGCCAACCCCGGCCCCTGCCGGGCCGTGTCCGTTTTCGCTTGTTGGGATAATCCCAAACCCTTATGCAGAACGGAGGTGACGCATGGCGAACAGGAAGCGGAAGATTGTGCTGCGTGTCCCGGTGACGGCGGAGGAACAGGCGTTGATACAGCAGAAAATGGCCTTGCTCCATACGGCTAATTTTTCGGCCTATGCCCGGAAGATGCTGATTGACGGCTATATCGTCAACGTGGACACCAGCGACATCCGGGCGCAGACGGCGGAGATACAGAAGATCGGCGTCAATGTCAATCAGATTGCCCGCAGAGTGAACAGCACCGGCACAGTGTACACGCAGGACATGGAGGACATCAAGGGGGTGCTGGCGGAGATATGGCAATTACAAAGATACATCCTATCAAGTCAACGCTGAAACAGGCCCTTGACTACATTGAGAACCCGGAGAAAACCGAGGACAAAATGCTGGTATCTTCCTTTGGCTGTTCCTATGAAACGGCGGACATAGAATTTGAAATGCTGCTTGCCCAGGCCATCCAGAAAGGGAACAACTTGGGCCACCACCTGATACAGTCCTTTGCTCCCGGCGAGGCCACGCCGGAGCAGGCCCACGAGATCGGGCGGCGGCTGGCCGACGAGGTTTTGCAGGGCAAGTACCCCTATGTGCTGACAACGCACATCGACAAGGGCCATGTCCATAGTCACATCATTTTCTGCGCCGTGGACATGGTGAACTGTCGGAAGTATGTTTCCAACAAGCAGAGTTATTCTTTCATCCGGCGCACCAGCGACCGGCTGTGCCGGGAGCATGGGCTATCCGTGGCGAAGCCGGGCCAGGACAGGGGCCAGTCCTATGCCGAGTGGGACGCCCAGCGGCGGGGCCGGAGCTGGAAAGCGAAGCTGAAAATCGCCATCGACGCCGCCATCCCCCAGGCCACGGATTTTGACGACTTCCTACGGCTCATGGAGCGGCAGGGCTATGAAATCAAGCGGGGGAAATTCGTGTCGTTTCGCGCCCCCGGCCAGGAGCGGTTTACCAGGTGCAAGACGCTGGGCGAAGCCTACACCGAGGAAGCGATTACCGAGCGCATCCAGGGCCGGGCCATCGCCACCCGGAAGCCGAAAGCCCGCAAGGGTATTTCCCTGCGTATCGACATTGAGAACAGCATCAAAGCCCAACAGTCGGCGGGCTATGCGCGATGGGCGAAGATACACAACTTGCAGCAGGCGGCAAAGACGATGAACTTCCTAACCGAGCATGGGATTGACACCTATTCTGATCTGGAAAGTCGGGTGGCGGAGATCAGCGCCGCCAGCGAGGAAGCCGCCGCCGCGCTGAAAACGGCGGAGCGGCGTTTGGGAGAAATGGCTGTGCTGATTAAGAACGTCACCACCTACAAGCAGACCCGGCCCGTGGCGATGGAGTACCGGCGGGCGGCGGACAAGGCCCGGTTCCGGCAGGAGCATGAAAGTGCCCTGATATTGTACGAGGCGGCGGGCCGTGCCTTGCGGGAGAGCGGCGTGACGAAACTGCCCGATCTGGCCGCGCTGAAAGCGGAGTATGCCCGGCGGTCGGAGGAAAAGGAACGGCTGTATGCAAAATACGGCGAAGTGAAAAAGGAGCTGAAAGAGTACGGCATCATCAAGCAGAATGTGGACGGGATTTTGCGGGTGACGCCCCGGCAACAGGAAAGGAAGCAAGAGCTATGAGCATACCGAAGATGAACTATCCGCAGTACCGCAAGGCCCGGAGGCTGACGCGGGAGTGCTGCAACAACGTGGGCGGCAACTGCCTCCTGCTGGACGATGGGGAGGAATGTATCTGTGTGCAGAGCATTTCCTACTCCCTGCTGTGCCGCTGGTTCCGGGCGGCTGTCCTCCCGCTGGATGAAAGTCTGTGCGCCGCCCTGCTCCATCAGGAGAACAGGAAAAAGTGCGTCCGCTGTGGCAAATTGTATGTCCCAAAATCCAACCGGGCGAAATACTGCCCGGATTGCGCCAGGCAGGAGAAGCGAAAAAAGACCCGTGACAGAGTGCGCCGACATAGGGCTGGTGTGTAACGCTTTAGGGGCAAAAAAGCCTTGATATTTCAAGGGTTTTCGGGCGTGGTCGATAGGGGGGCAGATACTTTTATCAAATACCCGCTGAAACGGCGTTCTAAATGCGTACAAAAAGGGCAAAAAAATAAAGCAGGACACGGGGCCGCTCTATCGGCTCCATGTCCTGCTTTTCTGATACCCCCAGCGTTTACCGTTTACGCAAGCGCCCCGCCTGCGGGCGGGCCGCTCGCGGCACCTGCGGAAAAGGTACACCCGCGCTGCGTCTGTACCTTTTCCGCAGGTCTTATTACCTATTCTGCCACCTGTCAGCGCCTAACCTGCCGCGCCGGTTCCCTGTTACTCGTCCGTAAAGAGAAAGCGCATATCCTCAAAGTCGGCGTCCGTCATAGCCTCCAACTTCCTGATCGTCTGCCGGGCCAACGCCTGCATATCCCCGTCTATATCGGGGAGGGCGGCGGTCATGCGGCCCATCGTCCTGCGCCGGTCAGCCTTGTAGTAGACGCAGACCAGGTTTTCTTCCTCAATCGTAAAATGTATCATGATCCTACCTCCAATTCCTGATTTTTCGTTTTGGCCGGGGCCTTTTTCGGGACGGCGGCGTTCTTGGCCTCGGCAAGCTGCTTGCGGATAGAAGGCTTGCGGCCAATCTTGATCTTGAACGTGGCCGCACGGTTTTTCTGCCTGCCTTGGCGGGCGGCGGTCAGCAAACCCCGCAAGGCGTCCTCGCTCTCCGGCTCATAGTGCCTGCTCACCACCTTGCCATGCTCCGCCACCATCCCATAAGTGCCATGATTATACTGCTCATAGGGATAACGGCCCTCGGTTCCGTCCTCAAATTTCAGACTGACTTCCTGAATGGGAAGTGCCTGCTGTCCCAGCTTGGCGGCGTGTTGGCGGTAATCCAGCTCATAGAGATTGCCCATCACCTTGCCGTCCCGCAAGCCGGTAATCTCTACGGCGTAGGCCAAAATACTGTCCCTCGTGGTGGCGTGGAATGTCCAGGTATGGCTTGCCTGGCTCTCTTTCAGATAGGCGTCACGCTCCCGGAAGCACTCGGTTCCACAGCGGCGGGACAGCCATAGCAGATGGGTGTTTTCCTCGGTGGGATGCCGCGCCGCCTCCATGAACATTTTAATGTCATAGCTGAAATCGCTCTTGTAATGCTCGGTGTTCAGCTCCATCACCGCCCCCAGCGAAGCGATGATGTCCACATTTTCATACTTTCGCAACGGTCACACCTCCAAATCCTGTGATTTTTCCTTAGTGGGGGGCTTCTGTTGCTGGCCCTCCTTGGCCGCTTTCAACTGTGCCCGGATAGAGGGCTTTTCCTGCTGCGCTTTCCGTGCCTTGGCCTGCAATTCGCTGGGCTTCTCGCCAGAGAGGGGCCGCAGGAACGAAATGCGGTCAACCACCCAAAAGGTGTTGTCATTCAACTGCCGCTGCCACGCCCCGGCCTTGGGCGACCAACGGAAGCTGTTTTCTTTCAAAATGTTCCGGGTAGCCTCGTCGGGCTTGCCCTCAAAGAAAATTTGCAGGCGGTTGGCCTCCCGGTTGATCTCCACCGTGCCGCCGTCGAACTCCCAACCCACAAAGGCGTTCTCCCGCTGGCGGGTCAACTGCTCAATGCGGCTCCGCACCTGCCGGATGTTGGCGTTGTTGTTGGACAACTGCCAGGGCAAAAAGGGGCTTCCCCCGCCACCCTCGGCTATGCCGGACTGGAACGCCTCAATGCTCTTTTGGGACAGATGGGGACAGCCCTCCAGGGTCTTGTGCTTGCGGTAGTAGGCATTTACCGCTTTCATCATTTCCTGCGTGGCTTCCAGCTTTTCCAGCTTGGCTTGCAGTTTATCAATGGCGTTGGGGTCGTCGGCGCTGATGCCGCCCATGCCGGTGCTGCGGATTTTATCAAGCAAACCCTGAATATCCTGCCATTCCCGCATATTCTTATCATCGGAGGCGTTCTGCTTCTGCTTTTTCTTCACCGGGAAATTGGCAGGCCCGGCGATCATCACGGAGGGGACGCGGGCGGCGATCTCATAGCCCTTGTTCATGTTCTGCGCCAGCAGGCGGGCGTAGGTGTCAAGAAGCTGGTCTATCTTATCGTGAAATTCCGGGTCAACCCGCTTCTTCTGCCGCTGGGCGATTTCAACCGCCTTGTCCACCATACTGCGGTACTCCGCCGTGGCGCTGCCGGGTTTGTAGTCGTAAAAGCTGTTGGCTTCCTTGGCACGGCGGGCCGCTCCCTCGTTGATGGTGTAATAGTGAACCGCCGTTTGCTCCGGGGCGTCAGTTTGCGGCAACTGTTCTGCAACCGGCTCCCCGGCTTCCTCCTTGGCCGCGACCTCACCAGGGGACGGGGCATTGTTCAGAACGCCGTCGATCATGTTTTCGTTCTGCTCGGTGGACAGCTCGGCGGTACGCAGGGGATTTTCCCGCAAAAACTCCGGCACTTCCCGGAACCCCACATCGTCGCAAAAATGGGCCTCCTGCCGGTCACCGTGGCGAAGCACCACCACATCGGAAACGGACAGGCTGTGTCCCTTGAAGTCGGCGGGGCGGTCGGTGTTGAATTGGCGGTAGATGCTTTCCAGCGTGTCGATGTCACGAAGCGGGGCGGTATACACCAGGTCATAATTCGCCGGGTCAACCGTTCGCCCGGTCGCCAGCAGGCGATAATACGGCTCAAAGCGGAAATCCCGTGTTTCCGGCCCGCCCCGCACCTGATAGATAGAAAAGGTGTTGTTCAGTTCCTTGTAGCGGTCGATGGTGTCCATCAGGGCGGCGGCGCGTTCCCGGAGGGCGGCGGGGGCCTGTTCATCGTCCCGGATGCCCACGATCACCAGCTCAAAGGACGTGGGGCCAACCGCCTGAATTTCCCGGATAGTCCCATCTATCTGATCTTCCCGGTTGGCGTAGCCTTTCATAAATTCCGGGTCATAGGCGCACATCAGGTCGTACAGCTCAGTGGAAATGCCCTCCGGCGTCGGCTCCACAGTGGGCAGGGCGGCAGGCTCCGCCTGCTCCGGCGTTTCAGGGGCAGGGCTTTCCGGCGTGTCGTTAGCCTGCGCCGCTTCCGGCTGGGCGGCTGGCTCGTAGCCGTTGGTGGCATATTCCTCCACAGTCATACCGGCTGCGGCGGCTTCCCGCTGGATTTCATCCATGACGTGGGCCTTGTACTCCTGCAAATCCACGTCGAAGTCGGCCAGGCGGGGCGGCTCCGGCAACTGATACTGGCCCTGATTGAGAAGCGGGCGGCACTCTTTCACATAGTCCAGAACGGCGTTGAAATAGGCAACCTGCTCCGGGGGTAGGGCTTCCTCGGACTGTAAGGGCCGCTGGGCCTCCCGTTCCATAGCGGAGAGGTTACAGTGCAGTTTCAGGTAGGGGACGAACTCGCCCAAAATCATGTCCCGTTCAGCCACTTCCTGCTCCCAGCCCTCTATACCCGTCCGTTCAAGGACACTCTTTTTCCAGCTTTCAGACTGTGCGTAATACTCGTGGTAGCCTTGGATATGCTCGATCAGGGAACCGTCCCCATCGCCAAAATCCTGCCGCCCCTCGTAGTTGTCCGCCTTGCCGTTCATGGTGAAATCGATGCGGAACTTGGTCTTGTCATAGCCCGGTTCATCCCGCATGGCGTCGTCCAGGGCCTTGAAAACGGCGTCCGCTTGGGAAAGGGGCAGCTGCTCTCCATCCCGCAAATCGGCGCTCTCGCTCCAAATGACCGTAACAAGCGGCTCGGCGTCCGGGTCAAGGAGAATTGGGGGCGCGTCTGCGATCTCACGCTCCACCCGCATTTTTACCGCAATATCCACGCCGCCGTGCTGCAACTCGTAGCCATCTTCGCACAACTCATTGATAAGGTCAGCAACCTTGTGATAGTCCCGGATAACATTGGCATAGTCCACGATCAGACGGCGTTCCCCGTTCCCCAACCGCTGGCCGTCGCGCTCGGCAAAGTCGATCAGGGCGTTGGCCTGCTGCTCCGGGGTGGCCCCCGGCATGAAAGGCTTGTCGTTGATAAGCCCGTCCAGCCCGTTCCAGATAGACGGGGCCTGCTCCTGCCGGGCCTGCCGCTCCTGCTGAAGCTGGGCAAGGTGGCCGTCGATCTTGGTTATCAGGTCGTTGGCCGTGGCCCGGATGGTTTCAAGGGAGGCTTTCAGCTCGGACAGCTCCTTGCCGGAACTCCACCCGGCCACATAACCGAAAGAGTAGTCCGATGTATCCAGCCCGTAGTGCTGGCAGACGGCATAGGCCACGCTCTCGGCCTGCACCTCGCGGGTACGGCGGTCGGGACGGTCGGCCAATTCCTCCGGCGTGGCGTCCTTGTCAATGGCGTGGAGGGTGGCGTGGGCGATCTCATGGATAGCCGTTTTCAGGTTTTGCAGCTCACTCATGCCCTCGTCAATGGCGATGCGCTTTTCCTCCAGGTGGTAATAGCCGTGCGCCCCGCTCTCGATGTTCTCAAAGGCGATGGGGACAGGGGAAGTCCGCTCCAGGGCGGTGAAGAAGTCCTGATACCGCTCTACGCTGCCGGTCAGCTCGTCCACGGCGATGTCGGGTATCTCCCGGCCCTCGGTCTGGGACACGTCGAACACAGACACTACCTTGAACGCCGGTACAGTGATCTCCTTTTCCTCGGTCAGCGGTTTCCCGTCCGGGCCGGGGATGGTCTTGCCGCTGGCGTCCAGCTTTTCCACCTGCCGCCGCACCTTGTAGGGGGCCGGGGCAAGGATTTTAATAGCCTTTTCGCCCCGCTTCACTTGGCGTTCAAAGTCGTCCTTCCACTTGTTGTAGCCCGCCACCAGGGAGGCGTCCGGCTTCTGCATGGCGATCAGGAGGGTGTTGTTGAAGCTGTAATTGTGGAACTTGGACATGGCCGTGAGGTAGTTTTTATACTGCTCACTCTCAAAAAGGGCCTGAATACCGGCTTCCAGCCTGTCGGTGATCTCTTTCATGCGCTCGGCGTTGTTTCTGCCGGTCAGCACAATGGGTATGACGGGCTGGGGGGCCGGGGCGGTCTGCTCCGGCTGGGGCTGGGGGCGGCTGGCCTCGTCACGCTCCACCTGCGGGGACGGAAAGGACAGCACCCGGTATTCCTCCGGGATGATCTGGCCCTCATAGACCTGCTTCCACTGGTCGCCGCTCTTGACGATATAGCCGTACTCGGTAAAGGCCCCCTGTTCCAGTCCGGCGATGTGCTTTCCCAGCGCAGCCGTGTCGATGGCGGGTTTCCACTCGTCGGGCATATCCACCATGCCGGAGCGGTTCAGGTAGTAGTCCCCCAGCGCGGCCACAGTATGGATGTCCGGGAGATTGACGAAATAATCCAGGTTTTCGGGGTAGTCGATGATGCGGCTGATCGTCCGCATTTCAGTGTCTTTCTGCTGCAAGGCGGCGTTCAGTGTGCCGATCTCGTAGGCGTCCAGCTTTTCCAGCCGGGCGGCAAGGAAATTCAGCTCGTTCACGCCGGAGGCCAGCGCCAGGTCGTAGGGAATAGCCAGGTGTCGGCCCTCCGGGGAGGAAAAGCCGCTGATGAAATAGTCCCACGGATTATCCTGCGTAACGCCGATCTGTCCCATCGCCGCCTGTACCTGCTCCGCTGTGGCGGGCAAGTCCAGCCAGACGCCGGTTTTGCCGTCTGGCTGGGTGGTGTGATTGCTCAACTGGATAGAAAATACTTCGCTCACTCGGTCGCTCCTTTCTGATTACAGCGCGAGGCCCCATCCAATCGGACGGGGCCTTGCGTCTGAAAATGTTATTGCTTTTTCCACTCCATGCGGAAATTGACATACTTCCCGCCGGTGTCGGCCAGAAGCACCGTGCCGTCGTAGGTCTTGCCGGTCTTGGGGGAGAACAGGCCCTTGATCTTCACCTTTCCATGTTTGAGCAGGGTGGCGGCGATTTTCGAGGTGAACGCCTTTTTCCTTTCCTCAAAGAAGCGGTCGTTCTTCCACATGACAAATTGGCAGGCCCGGTTGCCGCAGTAATAATTTTTCTTGCCCTCGTAGACAGTTTCGCCGCAGCGGGGACACGTCCCAACGGCAACACGCTCCGTCTGAAACAATTTCTGCTTGTCCTCGCTGATGCAGGAATAGGTTTTCACCAGGTCACGGGCCTGCGCCTCGATACCAGCCATGAACTTGTCCGGGTCGGCCTCGCCCTTGGCGATCTCGGTCAGGCGGCTTTCCCATTCAGCGGTGAGGGCCGGGGAGGTCATGGCCTCCGGCAGAACCGCCGCCAGGTTGATGCCGTCCTTGGTGGGAAGAAGCTGCTTGCCCTTGCGCTGGATGAAGCCGGTCTGCACCAGCTTTTCCAGAATGGAGGCACGGGTGGCGGGCGTCCCCAGGCCCTTGCGCTCGGCGTCGTCAGGTATATCCTCGGCCCCAGCCCGCTCCATAGCCGACAGCAGGGTATCTTCGGTGTAGGGCTTGGGGGGCGACGTGAAATGCTCGGTGATGGAAGCGGCCACATCCTCGAAAACCTGCCCCTCGGCCAGCTCCGGCAGCTCCCGCACAGTTTCGCCGTCTTCGTCGGCGTCGGTTTTCAGGGAGGCCCGGAAACGGCGGTCGATGTCTTTCCAGCCGGGAGAAAGAACGGTCTTGCCCTTGGCGGTGAATGTCTGCCCGGCGCAGGTGAATGTGGCGGTAACGGCCTCGTACTCATGGGCCGGGGCCACGGCGCACAGCAGCTTACAGCACACCAGGGACAGCAGTTTCCTTTCACTGTCCGCCAGCCCGGAAAGGCCCTGTTTCACGAACTCCGCCGTGGGGATGATGGCGTGGTGGTCGCTCACCTTGGCGCTGTTCAGGACGCGGCGGATCTCCGGGGAGAACGCCGCGCCCTCCATGAACGGGAGAACGGGGACGATACCGGCCACGATGCCCGCCGCTGTCTGCTCCATGTCGTCGGTGAGGAAGCGGCTGTCTGTCCGGGGATAGGTCAGCAGACGCTTTTCATAGAGCGTTTGGGCATAGTCAAGGGTCTGTTTCGCCGTGAAGCCGAAAAGCCGGTTGGCCTCCCGCTGCAAGGTGGTGAGGTCGTACAGCTTGGGCGGCTGTTCGGCTTTCCTCTCCCGCACCACGGAAGCACAAACGGCCTGCGCTCCCCCGCAGGCCGTCTTGACATTCTCCGCCTCGGCGGGGTCGAGGAAGCGGTCGCTTGCCGCCTCCATACCGCCCCCGGCGATATGGACGATGTGATATTTCTCTTTCTGGAAGCCGGTGATCTTGGCGTCCCTGTCCACCAGCATTTTCAGGGTGGGGGTCTGGACGCGGCCTACGGTCAGGGTCTTGTGGTACAGCACAGAGAAAAGCCGGGTGGCTTTAATGCCGATCAGCCAGTCCGCCTTGGCCCGGCACAGCGCCGATTGATGCAGGGGGTCGTAGTCCCGGCCCGGTTTCAGGTTGGCGAAGCCCTCCCGGATGGCGCTGTCCTCCATGCTGGAAATCCACAGCCGTTTCATGGGCTTGGTACAGCCCGCCAGGTGGTAGACCGTGCGGAAGATCAATTCGCCCTCCCGCCCGGCGTCGCAGGCGTTGATTACCTCGCTCACTTCCTCGGAGCGAAGCAGCGTCCGCAGGGTGTCGAACCGCTCCCGTTTATCCGGGGGAACGGTCAGCCGCCAGCTTTCCGGGATGATGGGCAAATCCTCATAGCGCCACTTCTTGAAACACTCGTCATACAGGGCGGCGTCGGCAAAGGACACCAAATGCCCAATGCACCAGGACACCAGGTAGCCGTTGCCCTGCAAGTAGCCGTCCTGCCGGTCGGTCGCCCCGATCACGGCGGCGATGCTCCGGGCCACGCTGGGTTTTTCCGCGATAACTAATTTCATAAAATCTCCTTTGTTGTTGAAATTTTTCTTATAGTGTTGTAAAATAGCATTAGTACACTTGATACATTGCAACAATGGGGGTAAATGTAAATGTCAGATATACTTATAGATAATTGGACGTTACAGAGGGCTGCTGTAAGTATTTGCGATGTTTATTACGGAATGGACAAACCTAATAGTGAATACGTCAAATTAGTTGAAGCTATTATTTTGTGGGATAATCTTTACTTTATTGACAATGAATACTCTGAATTTTGGAAAATTGTTTTATGGCGCTTTGGATATGAAAAATATTTGACACCGTTAGACCCAGCCAAAATACAAGCAATTAAAGACTGTAAATTACTAAAGGGGAAAAATAAAGATGGACACCAGGACATCGTTGCAGATAGAGCTTTGGAGTATAGTATTATAAGCAATCTTCTTGGAATAAACTATTTACCAGCTAGGGAACGATTTGATTTTCTACAAGATGCGGATGCTATGAAATCTTTTTACAATCGTTCTGATGTCATGGGATATTTGGACAAAGAAATTTTCGAATATTATCAATCTATTGTTCAGCGATTTGGTGTCGATAAGCTAAAATATTCGTTTCCTGTCCTGTTTGACTTCGTAAGATATAATTCCAACAACCCCTTTTTTATTGATACCGCATTACAAATTAAAGAGCAAAGAGAGGTTCAAGATTTTCGAAATTGGATGGACAATTTTGAACAGGAACTTTCCAGCGGGAATTTACTTGAATTGGAGCGAATTATCCAATTTGTCCCAGATATTATTGAAAATATGACTAAAATGACTACGGCCCAATACACAGGTACATTAGAAGTTGGCATTGCTCCGTCTCTAAGTATTGCTCGTACTATTGGAGGAAAATTAAAGAAACCTATTCATATTGATTTTTTTCGAACTTTAACTGAATTTGCCCTTAAAGAAAGAACTTTATTTTAATTAGATATATGTTCTGCTGTTTACTCTGGAGCAAACAGCAGAACATTTTTATATCAATATTTTAGGTTTCCATATCCCCAAATTCTTCGATTTCATCCTCGTCGTCAAAGTCGTATTCGGACAGGTCGGAACTGCCGGACACATCGGCCTTGGGCTTGCGGAGCTTGAAGTAATACAGCGCCCCGCCGCCGCCAGCCAGGGCCACGATCAGCAGCACCAGCAGACCGCCCATGCTGCCCTTGTTCTCCTTGGCCGGAGGTTCAGGTTCTTCCGGCTCCGGCGTTTTCCCGGCGCAGGCGGTCAGATTGTTGGTGCAGACAGGGCAGGCGGTATTGACGGCCCCGGCCTCACATTTCACGGAACAGGTACAGACGGCGGGCGGTGCTTCCTCCACCTCCATCAGCGCCAGCAAGTCGGCCTCGTCCACCTGATTGAGAAAATGCACTGTATTCTCGCTGTCCCCGGCCCGGTCGATGATGATATAAAAATAGTTGCCGGTCTTGGAAACGACGGTGATAAACTGCTTATCCTCGGATGCCTCGCCGTCGATGTCGTCCACCAGGGATAGATTGCCCTCCGGGGTTAGGGGCTTGGGGTCAGGCTCGGACACCACTTCCCCGGTCGGCTGGGTGGGTATGACATCCCCTTCCTCGTCACCGCCCCCGGCAAAGGCCGTCGTGGTGAACATGGCGGCGGACAGGCCCACAGCCAAAATGACAGAGAGAAAACGGGTAATGATCTTATTCCTCATGGCTGGTGTCCTCCTTTTCGTGATATGGCGTCAGGGTGGGGGCGGTCTGCAAGGCTCCGCCCCGCAGAAACGCCGCAAATTCCTCCCTCGTCATGTTCATGCCCCGGACAAGCTGGATGATCTGCAAATTCTCCTGCTCGGTTTTCTGCCCCTCTAACTCCCGAAGCTGCTTGTTGTACTCCGCAATCTTGGACTTCACTTTCTGGATGTCCTTTTCGATGCGATTAAGTTTGTTCGCCATAGTCAAAACTCCTTTCCGATTTTTCGTAAGAAACGAGTGTCAGTGTCAGCATGGCCCCAGCTCTCCATCCGCCGCCCCGAACCGTTCCCGCCAGGCGTAGTTGCGGCCCAGCCCCTTGACGCTGGTAAGATGTGGTATGGCCCTGTCCTCCATAGCGACGGCCCGCCGGTAGAGGTCGGGGTAATGCTCTTTCAACGCCAAAATCTCCGGCTGTTTCATGCTGGGGCAGAAAAAGCAGGAGGACTTGCCCGGAAGCGGCAAGCCAGCCGCTAATATCTCCCGGACGCAATCACTCCTGTCCCAACCCCAATCTTCGATCAGGGGATAACGGTTGATGTACTTCTTGTCGGTATCGTTGAATTTCTTGGAATGCTCGTACCGCCTCATTTCTCCGGCGTCGTAGCCCAGGAAGCGGGTGATTTTCTCCCCACGCGCCCATGCCTCCCGGCAGGCCGGATAGTGATTGCAGAATTTTTCCTGCGGCCCGATCTTGTGCTTTTGGGAACACCGCTTGTAGCCGTAGGCGATGGACGGCAGGGTGCAGGAGCGCAGGCACTCCATTTCCAGGGTAAGCCGGTGGCCGTTACGGTCGTACTTCTCCACCACTGTGATCTGCGGCATACCATGAGCGGCCAGCCAATCATCCATCGTGCGGATGAATTGATATGTGTGGGGCTGTTCGCCGCCTGTGTCGGCAAACAAGATCAGGTCAACGGGAATTTTGTGCTTGTGAAGCCCAACGAGAACGGCGGCGCTGTTCGTGCCGCCGCCAAAGGATACGATATTGATAGGTTTATCTCCAATTCTCCATAGATTTTTTAATCCCAATTCATCAATCCGTAACCTCGGATAACGCTGCTGTTCAGGGGATAGCTCTTGATCTTGCAGGCGTTTCCGCTGTTGCCCTCCACGGTATAGACGTTCGTGCCGTCCGTGCCGATCACGATGCCCACATGATCGGCGTTGCCGGAATTGTCCCAATCGAAGAAAATTGCGTCGCCGGGGGCGATGTCGCTGTATCCCCGGTTGGCCCACTGGCCCCGTGACTGGAACCATGCCATGCCCCCGGAGGTGCAGCCAGCAAATTTTGGCTCGGTCAGGCCCATTTGGTTATAGCACCAGGACACGAAGCAGGCGCACCACTCCACACGGCTGTCAAAGCCGTACCAGCTCCAATAGGGCTGGCCGTTCACATTCCCCACCTGTGATTTCGCGATGTCCACCACAGCGGTATTGCCGGGCCGCGTGCCGTCCACAAAATGAACGCCGCTGATGTCCTCGGACGCGCTGATGTCGTAGGAACCGCCGCCAAACACAAGGGGATTGTTGCCGCTTGTTTCCAGATAGATATAGTCACCACAGTTGAAAAGCGGTATAAAGGGCATCATCAAAGGAAGAGACAGCGGGAAGGATTCTTCTCAA
>ERZ808054.1446-NODE-1446-length-13370-cov-24.558189_pt1 | contig 13370 bp, 14 predicted proteins | sample MGYA00380201_ERZ808054 | MGnify/ENA primary metagenome ERZ808054 (study PRJEB31490, sample SAMN06133419) | mouse gut metagenome | isolation source: Z5_2 | host: mice | place: China: Chengdu | collected 2015-05 ... | reverse complement strand
ATCTTCATCCGGTCAAGGAATTGTTCAATAAACCGGGAAAATTCCCGCACAAGGCCGTCCAGGGATTCCTTTTTCTGCCGCTCCTTCTCTTCCTCCGTCCGGGTATCAACAGGCGGCTCATCAGACAGAGGGCGGGACAACGCGATTGCCTTTCGCCGCTCCCGCTGGTACTCCTGGTACTGCTCCACCGATTGCATAGTCCCCTCTGCCAGCATGGTGGCGGCTTCAACTTGTTCATCGTAGTGGAGCCGGGACAGCTTCAGAGCGGTGTCCTGGGTCATGCTGTGGGCCTCAACGATTCTCCGGGCATCCCTGGTCAGATTGTTGGCGATCTGAAGGAGGCGGCTGACCGCCCGCTTGCTCATGCCGGTTTTCTCTGCGGTGTCCTCGGCAAAGGATTTCGTTTCTAAAGTTGCCAAATTGGCATTTTTAGAGGTCTGCCCGTTCCTCATGCCGTGGCGTGTCTCCGGGTGGAGCGTCTCATAAATCTCCTTCCGGCGCAAAAGCTGTTCGCACAACTCCTGCCGGTTCAGTTTGGTGCGGACAATGTTCTCGTCAATCTCGGCAAGCTCCGCCTGTACGCTGTCCATTCCGATAGTGGTACACTCGATCTCCGTCCAGCCCAGCAGTTTTGCCGCTTCCAGCCGGTGCAGACCGGCAACGAGGGTGTTGTTCTGGTCGAGGGTGACGGGGTTCATCAGACCCACGGCGGTGATGCTCTGGGCCAGTTCCTCCACGGCCTTGGGTTCAGCCTCCCGCCGCCCAGGGTTGATTTTGATACTGCTAATTTTGATACGCATACCGGCCCTCCCTCAATGCGAAAAGGTGGCAATGATCCGGTTGAGCATTTCCAGATCAGGGCCGTCCAGCGATTCCCCCAGTCTGCGGAGAAAAGTGATCTCCGCAGAGTTCAGCGAACGGCGATCCAAGTGAAACCACTCAGCCACCCTGACGCCGCCGTGACCGCCCTTCACCGTCTCGATGGGATAGGAACAGGTCAGCACCACAATGTCGCGGCGGATTGTCCCAGTGCTGACGTTAAACTCATGCGCCAGATTGCCGTAAGTGTCGTGCCGCCGGAGGCACAGAGCCTCCAAAATCTTCTGGCGGCGCTCCCATGGGTTCATATCCATAATTCAAAAATCCTTTCATAAAATTGATGTGTCAACGTTCAGTTCCCCTCTGCTGGCGCTGTCCCTCGCGGGCCAGCCGGTCAGCGGTTTTGCGGAGATTTTCAACAGCCTTGATGTCCTCCCGCATATCCCGCATTTTCTGATAATCGAAATCCTTTTGTGCGGTCAGCCTTGCGGCCTCGGCCCGCCACGCTTTGGGCGTGATCTTCTCGCCGGATTCTTTCAGCCCTTTCAGAAAATCAGCGGCAGTATCAAAGGCGGCGAGTTCTGCCCTATGCTCCTGCTGGTACTTCTCCCGCCTGCCTGGTTTCACCTTGTCCAGCTTTTGGCGGATAGGCTTGTACTTTTCGTACTGCGCCCACATTTCCATGCGTTCATCCAGGACGGCGAGGCGGCGTTCAGCCTTGACAATTTTGCCGCGCAGATCGTAATAATCCTTGTTCATGGCGGCAACTTTTTCGTGTAGCTGCTCCATGGACGTGATGCCGTTTTTCTGCAACAAATTGAACAGCTTCGCGTCCTCCTGGAGTTTTCGGATTTTACCCGAACGGGTGGAGGGGGCGGCGGTGTCCATACGGGCCTGCCATAGCTGGGCGATGATGCTCTCCCTGCCCTGGACAGGCGCGGCCTCGGCCTGCTCCTTTGACCAGTTATAGAGCCGGGTGATACGGGCTTTGATCTCCTTCAGCAGCTTATTGTCAGCGGCGATCTCCCGGTTGATGTTGCCTTTCTCGGTGGCGATGCCCCTCCGCTCCATCTGCGAGGCGGCAGGCCCCATGTGGACGCTGGGGATTTTATCAACACCTTGCCTTTTGTAGCTACGGTGGTTGATGCGCTCTGGTCGGCCCGCCGTCTCCAATGCACGATTGGCGTAAACGGCCCATGCCGCCCGCCACTTCTCCGCATTGCCCCGGTCATTCCAATCGGTGGTATCCTCCCGATGATTCTTCCAGCCGCCTTTACCATCAGGGATGCGGTTGCCCTGGCTATCAAGATCATAAACTTTCCGACACTTCGGCCCCCAGCGTCCATCCGATTTCAGCGGGCGAATGGTCAGCAGAATATGAGCGTGAGGATTGCCCGTTCCCTTGTCATGGATGGCAAAATCAGCGCACATCCCGGCATCCACAAAATTGTCTTTGACGAATGACCGGACAAGGGCTAACTGTGCAGCCGGTGACAATTCCACAGGAAGGGCAACTTCAATCTCGCGGGCAAGCTGGGCATCGCTGGCTTTCTCGATCTGCTCGACAGAGTTCCAGAGAGTGGAGCGGTCTTGAAACTCTGGCGGGGCGTGGGCTGGCAGCATGATCTCCGTATGGACAATGCCGCCCTTATGCGTGTAGTCGTGGGTCATGCCGTCCCACTCGTTTACCAGCCGTTCGCCGCTCCGGTAGGCGGCGGCAGCTACAGCAGATTTGCCGATGCTCCGCTTGATGATTTGAATGGGACAGTGAAAGATTGCTATGTGGTTCATCCTCCTTTCTGCTGGTAAATCAGGGGTTTGGGGGCGGTAGCCCCCATCGCGTCCGCAAGGACGCAATAAGCCCCCGGCAGGGCGCACGACACCGGAACGGTGTATAAGTGCGCACTGTCCCAAGTGACTTACCCCTCGTCCCCGGCGTTCAGCGTTTTTTCCGCAACCTCCTCCGCTCCCGGCAGACGGGAAAGGGCTATCAGAAACTCTTTGATTGCCTCGCCGTCAGCGTCCAGGACGGCGGGGAAAACACCCTCCAGAATTGCGCCGTGTACAATCAGGCGGTGGTTCCTGGTGTTGCGTTCCTCTTTACGGATTCGGTTCAGCAAAATCTTCTGTCGGTTCTCAAGCTGGGAGATTTCCTTTTTGGCGTTGGCCTTTTGAACCTCCAATTTTCCGTTGTCCATTTGCTATCAAGCCTCCTTTGGCATCCAGCCATTTTTGATGAAAAACTTTTGCAGCTTCTTGACTGCGCCTGTGACTGACATAGCGGCGCTGCTACCGCTGATTCCCTCGTCTGCGGCAATTTCCCGAAACTTCTTTTTCAGAACATACCGGGCATGGAGCCGCCGCGCCTGGGTGGGGGAAAGCCGGGACATGGCCTCGCCCAGACGGGCCAGCAGCAGAGCATCGGCGGCAGCGTCCATATCCCGGAGAAGCACTTCCTCCGGGGACAGGGCAAAGTCGGTGGCATGATTTTCAAGGGCAGGGCTTTGGTCAAGAGAGTAAACCTTGTGATAGGACTTTTTGCTCTCCTGGTTATGCTCCGCACGCTGGCCTCGCTCCAGGATTTCCGCCACCTCGTCCGGCACTTCAACGAGTGTGTTCCGGGAGTATTGGGGGTAGTAGTAGCGGTTCAGATTGATGATTGTCATAGCAACCTCCTTCAAATGACAGGAGGGACAAGCTGCTGCCAGCTTGTCCCTCCCGGTGATGGAGCATATTGCTCCTCACCTTATAGCCATTTTGGAGCCGGATTCGTTAAGTAGTTTTTTGGAAAAATTTCGAAAACTTTTCGCGGACAGCTTCAATGCTGAAATAGGCGGCAATCTTGGAGCAGCCGCAAATCTTTCCAACTTCCTCATAGCTAAGATCATATAGTGCGTAGAGCAAAAACCGCTCCCTCTGCTTCTTGGTGCAGAGAGCCAGCACCGCCAGAATTTCCCTGCGGGTTTCCATTCGGCAAACATATTCCTCCGGCGATTCACAGTAGGGCAGACGGCCCTTGACCGCAACTATGTACTCGTCATAGCCTCGCTCGTCCCAGTGGTCTATCAACTCGCGGTAAAAACTCCGGTCAAACTGCTCGGCGATCTCCCAAAACTCGTTGAGGGTGGCGGCATCTTCATAGGACAAATTGCGCCTATGCTTCTTGTGGGTAATTCCCATTTTGCACTTTCCTCTCGTTCAGATTTTTTGCTAGGGTTGAACGAGAGGGGCGGGGAGCGGCAGCGGGGCCTGTGCCGCTGTCCCGAAAATACAAAAGCGCCCGGATAGTGCAAGACTATTCGGGCGCTGGGAACAAGATTATGTGCCGTCAGAAAACGACTATTTTCGCAAACCTGGGTGGAGTGCGCCGCCACAAGGATAAGGCTTTTTTTGACAAGTGAATATCAATTTGGTTTTTGCATCGCAACCGCATGGCGGCATCCTCCTATATGCCGCCGGTTAAGTATGAGAAAACGGCGGCTTTGAAGATCAAAACCGCCGCATATACAGTACATAATAGGCATGAGGAAGGGTCTGCCCAGCAGCGGTTTTTTTCTTTTCTGCCGCTGGGCAGATATGATAGCATTATTTTCCTCGCTGCCCATAGCTTATCCGGGCAGCAACATAATAGATACCATAGAGCAATGAAAACAAAACCAATGCTATGCCTAAAGACTGGCTTATCCAAAGAATATCAGGGACTATCGGAAGCGGGAAAAAGCTCACCAGAATTTTCTTTGCAGAGACATAAACAAAGCAAACACTGAGTATGAGTGACGGGATAATTGGGAGCAGGAATATCTGTGATAGCTGACGATTGTTCAGCTTTGACACATGCCGCTCATTCATTCCGAGTTGCCGCAGGATTCGATCTTGCCTCTGCTTTATTTGCCAATCGCTGAGAACCTGGGTCGCTAAAATCGCTGCGCCGGTAATCTCTAAAATCAATGCGAGATAGAACAGGCAGATCAGCATGGAGTAAAGATAATGAAACTCGGTCTTATCCATCCATTTGCCGGATAGATAGTCCATATCCTCGTGCATAAAAATCGTAGGTGCTCCGCTGGGGGTAGACTTTGCGCTGGAACGATCTAACTGAACAAGGCCGTCACAAGCAGATGTGATGTTCTGGAGGTCGCTGGGGCTTAATGGTTTTTCAGTTACTGCCGCATATACACCGTATACGACTTCCAGTTGCCTGACCGCACTGTCTGGAACAACGATTATATAGCCAGCGCCGTTGCCATAGTCATTTACTTGACTGAATGATTCTGAGAACACACCATTAGCTGCAAAAGAGTATCCGGCACATTCCAGGTTGTCCTGGGTCTCAATCAGCGTCCTAACATTTTTCTCCAGCGCCGGAACACAATGAACATAGCAGAGCGCCGGGTTAAGTTCCACTTGTTTATATCCCAGCAATTCCCGTAGTTTCAAATAGTCGCTCTGTGCCATACAGGTATCATGCTGAAATTCTGCGTAAGTGCGGTATGTTGTACGCCCCGCCTCTACTACCGCCCGATCATGGATGGCGAGAAAGTCAGTCCTTCCATTGGTGTAAATTCCGTAGGAATAACCTTGAACGGAAAAATCCTGCTGGATGATGGCAGCATAGCGGGAAAAATCACGCAGTTCGCCTTTATGCAGAATCATAATATCAAAGGCACCGGCCTCAACGTTTTTTGTTACCATCAGGCCGATAGTTGAGCCAATGCCTCCGAAAGCAATCGCCAACATAAACAGAATAGACAATACTCCCATAACAGTGCTTGTAGAATTGATTTTTGCGGTGAATCCCCGAAATGGCACCAGCCGGTGATTTCTGTATTTCCAGTCGATTCGGTTTCCAAATCGAGCGACAAGAAAGGCGGGGACGCTGGTAAAAAAGCCGAACAGGAACACCAGAAGAAGAACGATTCCTGCGAGAACATCATAGCCTTTTCCGACGGGCTGAAAATATACAAGCAGAAATCCAGCACAGCCAGACAGAACGGACAAGCTGAAAATCAAAACGGCAGATATGCCGCCAGAAACAGAGGCTTTCTCATTTAGCTGGTCATAATAGAGCATATCCCGCAATTGTACCCGGCGTATCCACTTTCCGTTTTTGCGGATGGAATATACGAGCATGATTGCGAAATACAGAAACGTCAGCCCAACGGTAGGCAGGGAGAAGCTGAAATGCAGCATATAAGGCAGTCCGAACATATTCAGCAGAACCGCCTCTAATATCTGAGAGAACAACATCCCCAGGACAATACCCGGCACAAAAGCCAGCAGTCCGATCAGGCTGTTTTCATAAAATATAAGGGTGCTGATTTTCCTGTTGGGGATTCCTGACACCATGTATACACTAAACTCTCTACTACGCTTTTTGAGCATATAATTTATCATGTAGCTGACAATCCACCCCATAATGAGGATAATCAGCAGAGAAGCCGCTACAATCAGGTATGGCAGCAATTCCATATCAGGAAGTGCTTTGACTGTATCCGAAAAAATCAGAGCATTAAAGGCATACATAGAGGCCACCGCGCAGGTGAGCGTCACAAAGAAAAGCGCGTATTCATTGAATTGCCTTTTGGCATTGCGGAGGGACAGCTTCATCAGCATAGATTGTCACCCCCCAGAAGGGAAAGAACGTCCAGGATTTCGTGGTAAAACGTGCTGCGGTTTTTCTCGCCCTTGAGGATTTCATTGAAGATACGCCCATCCTTCAAAAACAGGATGCGTGACCCATAGCTGGCACTGAAAGCATCGTGTGTCACCATCAGGATCGTTGCGCCCATTTCCCGGTTGAAATTCGACATAACCTCCAGAAGAACACGGGAGGAATTGGAATCCAGCGCACCTGTTGGTTCATCAGCCATAATGAGCCGTGGGTCGCAGATCACCGCCCGCGCAAACGCGCACCGCTGTTTTTGGCCTCCTGATACTTGCGTGGGAAATTTTTTCAGCGTATCGCTGATATGCAGTTTGTCCGCGATTCGGTGAACACGCTGGTCGATTTCCTTTGGATGCAGCTCGCTGATTGTCAGAGGCAGCGCAATATTTTCCTCCAGTGTCAGCGTATCCAGAAGATTAAAGTCCTGAAATACAAAGCCGAGGTAATCACGGCGAAAGGCGGCAATATCCTTTTCGGTGATGGTCGTGATGTCCTGACCATCCAACAGGATATGCCCGGAGCTTACTGTATCAATAGTGGAGATGCAGTTGAGCAGGGTGGTTTTGCCAGAGCCGGAGGCCCCCATGATGCTGATGAACTCTCCCGCCTGCACGTCAAAGCTGACCTGATCCAACGCCTTAGTTACTGCGCCAGGACTGCCATAGTACTTTTCGATATGCTCCACATGGAGCAGGGGGGCTTTGTGGTTTAACATGGTAGCTATTCAACCAACCTTCCATTTACAATTTCCACGTCTTTGTCCAAAAATTTTAAGATATAGGTGCAGGTCACTTCGTCCGATACCTCAACATCCAGTTTCATGCTTGACATACTCTGCCCCAGGAAAGCCGGTTCTGCCTGCATTGTATAGGTGTAGATTTTTTCTTTTACATGGCCTGCTTCATCCTGTACCTCATCGCGCACAAGTGGACAGAACACTCGCAGATAAGGAAATTGCCCACGGATTTCAATGCAGGTAACACGATCTCCTTCCATAATAAAGTCAATACCGGGAGAGTCCGAGCGAAGCTGCGTCGGCTCTTTGGGCAGCAATGCGGCAATCACGCCGCAGAGCAGGATGGCGGTCGCAATACCACCTACAATGAAAAACACCTTTTTCTGTGGACCCTTGGGTTCTCTGTGCATTTTTACACCTCCTTTTTGAAACTGTCTGAATTTTATCAATTCGAGGCATCCTGTTGTATAAATCTTCATTGATTTTATCTAACAGATTTGTAAGATAAGAAGTCAGACGTTCAGAAAGCCGCTTTTAGGAAAATGCAGAAGAACGGTCGTGTATTCTCCGGCTGTTGATTTTATCTCAATGCCAATGCCCAATCTGGCACAAAGTTGATCGCATAAGTATAGGCCGATGCCAGTTGCGTTTTTCCCGGCCCTGCCATTGCTCCCGACAAAGCCCTTATCAAAGACTCGGCCCAGCTCACTTTCTTTTATTCCGATGCCGTTGTCAGTGATGAACAGAGTTACATATCCGTCCCGCACTTGCGAGGCCACGTCAATAACAAGCGGCTGACTTCCCTGATACTTAACGCTGTTGATAATAATCTGGTTCAAAATAAATTGAAGCCACTTCTGGTCAGAATATACAGTACCGGAGAGGTTTTCGCTTTTGACGCAGACGTTGTTTTGTATTAGAAATTGTTTGTTTTGCGCCAGCACCGCCAATACGCACTCTTTCAGCGGAACCTCCGTAATCAGATAGTCCTTTTCCACGCTTCCCAACCGCGCATAAAATAGAACGCGCTCAATCCCCTGAGAAATCAGTTCTGTCTGTGTCAGGATTTTTCGAGTAACACTGGATTTATTGTTTTCACAAAGCAGTTGGATTCCAGTGATTGGGACTTTCATTTCATGTATCCATTGTTCTATAAATTCCCGATATTCCCGGTTGAGCCGGTTAGATTGGGACACTTCATCCGTCATGGCCTTCAGAGCGATTTTCATTAGTTCAAAGTATGTCCTTTCCAACTCTGATTTTGGAATGTCCGTAATCTCCGCAAATAAATACTTTTGGTCTAAAGCATCCATCACAGAGCTTAAATGCTGGAGACATCTATGCTGGCCCAAGTAATTCCATAACAGTAAGCCCCCGGCCATAAAGATAAAACAGAGCCATAGCAGAAAAATTTCCCCGATTTCCAGACCGAACAGCCATAAAAGCATGGAGAAAAACAAGCCTCCGGCAAAACAGGCCAACAGCACGGTCTTTTTGTCGCTTAAGTATCTGGAAAAACTCATACTCTGTACCCCATTCCACGTTTGGTCTGTATCAACTCGCCCGTTCCGAGTGAGCGCAGTTTTTCCCGAATCCGCATGATATTGACACTGAGCGTGTTATCATCTATGTGAATCTCGTTGTCCCAAAGATATTCTACTAAATCCAGTCGGGGAACGATCTCGCCGGGATGCTCAAAGAGGTAGTAGATAATCTTCAATTCAGTCTTTGTCAGTTCAATTTCTTGCCCGTCTGCTGCCAGCGTTCCCGCAACTAAATTGAGCGTTATTCCGTTGTATTCCAGATAATTGGATTGCCTTGCAGCTTGTCCTCTTTTCAACAGTGCGTTGATTCTTGCCAGCAGTATTGGAATATTATACGGCTTTGAGATAAAGTCGTCCCCACCCAATGTCAATGCCTGCAATTCATCCATTGCGGTGTTGCGGCCTGTGATGAATAAGATAGGCACATCAGAGAATTGACGTACTGAGGCGCATAAACTATACCCGTTTTGTCCAGGCAGGGTTATGTCCAGCAGAATCAAATCAGGAGATTCTGCTTTGATCTGTGCCAATGTGTTATCAAAATTTGATACATACGAAACTTCAAATCCAGCATTGGACAATAAAGTTTCCAGTTCTTCCCGTATCAGCTTTTCATCCTCGATAATTAGTATCTTATTCATCGTGTTTTTCTCCTTTTGGCTTGAATCGCTTATCCTCCGGTTTTTTGGCGTCTTTTGGAATGAGCCAGACTGTGGCCATTTTTATTGCGCCGGGGATACGTTGTTCAGCACAATAATAATTGATCCTACGGGGGGTTACGCCCCACTTCTCACTTGCTTCTTTCAATGTCATGTAGTCCATATAGCTACACCTCCACCCTTATATTATATTTCCGATGCTCGAATAATACAAGGGAGCAAATGTGAACGATAAAGCAAAGAGAATACTTGTTCATCATTGAGGCCACCATTGGCGGAATAATCAAAATGGAAGAAGGGGAGGACGCATAAGCCGCGTTCTCCCCTTCTCGCTTGGATTAGTGCCTGTGGCACTCTGCTTTGAGATTACTGCACTTTACTTCAATCTCGGCCTGTTCCCTCGCTGTCAAATCCCGTTCGCTGTCGGTCAACTGTTCTTCCAGATATTCGGCGTATTTACAGAGAAGCGTGTCCAAGAGAATTTCCGGCGTCTCCATAATTTCAGCGGAATACCACTGATTCCGCCTCGGTTCCCAGCCCATCAGCGTATATCCATGACTGGTGAGTACGACTTCATAGAGTGGATCATGCTGAAGGTAATCAGCGAAAACCGCAAGCACTTTCTCAAATGTCAACATCAAATCGCCTCCTACGCATAAATCAGATCGGCCCGAATTATTTCTTCCACCCTGGCCTTGCAGTTATTCATCAGCCCCACCCACGCCAACTGATCGCGGGCTTTCAGCTCCTCGGTGGCTCCCGCCGCCTTTGCCATCTGCGGCATCATCCTGTCCAGCCAGTCATTAGCGGTGTCGTTAATGTCCAGCAGATGTGCCTGGAGCTTGCCGGTGGATACCAACTCCCGGTATAGCTTGCGCCGGTGCTGCTTCAAGTAGGTCAATCTCATGCGGCCATACTTGCCTATATCCCTGGCCGATTCTTCCGGTTCGGGGTCTAATACCAGATTGGGGATGTAGTAGTCTCCGACTTTGATGTACGTCAATTCCTTATCCATATTGCGCTCCTTTCACATATTGCTGTCAGCATCAGACAGCGGCGGGGGCGGGTACTGCGGCCCTTTTCAGCTCCTGCTTTGGCATATCCTTAATGCGGGTAAATACACCTTTTTCCATATCTTCTGCCCGGATAGCGTCCTTTTTGGCATCCATTTCAGCCTTTTTCCGGGCTTTGATTTTGTCCTCATACCGCTTCTGCGCTCCGCTAGCCTTGCGGCGAAGATAGGCTTGGTGCAGCTTGTCCTTGCGTTCCTCCTTCTTCCGAAGGGCCTCCTGTTCTTCCAGGGTCAACTCTACCGCCTGGAAGTTGGGCGGGATGTACCGGCCCACAAAATTGAAATGGATTTCTACCTCCTGCGTGGTTTCGATACTGCCCTTGCGGTCACGCTCATGGACAAGGATTTTCTCTACAAATTCATTGAGCATGGTAATCGTCACGGTATCGAAGTCCTGATATTTGTCAATCAGAGCAATAAATTTCTCTGCGGACTTCCGGCTCTGCTCATAGCCGGAAACGGCCTTTTCCAACTCCGCAAGTTCAGCGGCAAGGGCCTCCTGCTCCTTGGCGTACTGCGCGTCCAGAGCGGCATACCGGGCATCCGGCAAGCGTCCGAGGGCGTTGTCCTCGTAAATTTTGCAGACAAGTCGTTCCAGTTCCCCGGCCCGCTTCTGCGCTGCTGCCATTCTCCGCTTTTTCTTCTTGATGTCGCTGTCCTGCTGCTGGGCTTGGGCCTCCTGGACTGTTCTGATAAAATCAGCCCGGTTCTCCCTGGCATAGTCGGCTATGGCTCGGAGCATATCAGAAATCAAATCCAGGACAACACTCTCCCTGATACGGTGGCCACTCGAACAGAGACTTCCAACCGGGATTTTGCCATATTGGGAGCAGGTGTAATATGGGATGCGCTTGCCATTGTTCACCCGCTGGACATACATTTTGCCGCCACAGTCGGCGCAGTAGAGAAGTCCCGTCAACGGCGCGGCCTCGCCCCAGCCGTCCGGGTACCGCTTGACATTGGAGCGGATGCGCTGAACATTATCAAACGTCTCCTGGTCGATTATGGCCTCATGGGTATTCTCAAAAATCGTCCACTCGCTTTCATCGACATAGTGGCTTTTCTTGTCTTTGAAATGCTTCTGCGTCTTGAAATTGACGGTATGCCCTAGGTATTCCCGCTTTTTGAGGATATGAACGACAACAGACGATCCCCAGCCGCAGGGGTCTTTGACGGCTTTATTTTTGTTCACGCCCTCTCCGTACCGAGCAAGATGGACGGAGGGTATTTCAATTTTGTCAGCGGTCAACCGGGTGGCGATCTGATAGGGGCCGTACCCTTCCAGCGTCATGGCGAAGATGCGGCGGACTACGGCGGCGGCTTCTTCATCCACCAACCAGTTCTCCCGTTTCTCGTCCCACAGGTAGCCGTAGATCACTGTGCCGGTCAGGTGCTTTCCGCTCATACCTTTGGCCTTGAACACCGAACGAATTTTGCGGCTCGTGTCTCTGGCGTAAAATTCGTACATGATGTTCAAAAATGGGGTCATATCATTGTCCCCCTTGGCGGTGTCCACACTGTCGTTAATGGCAATCAGACGCACTCCCCGCTGACGAAGAATTTCCATTACCTGACCGACTTTCAGATAGTCGCGGCCCAGCCTGGACATATCCTTGACGATGATCGCCTCCACGTGCCCGGCCTCCACTTCCTCCATCATGGCGGTAAAGCCAGGACGGTCGAAGCGAGTTCCAGAGATACCGTCATCAGTAAAATGGGTGGGATTAGGAAATCCATTTTGACGGGCATAGCTTTCGAGCATGGATTTTTGATTCTGGATCGAAAAACTCTCCCCGCTCAATTCATCGTCACGGCTGAGTCTCTCGTACAGAGGGGTAATCTTAGTTTTTATCATACTGCGGCCTCCTTCAAAGTGAAATATGCTCTAAACATCCCTCACCCTTCACAGAAAAATCTTGTGATTAGTAAGTTGTTTAGAGCATACAACACCCGCCGCCATTTTGTATTTGACATACTGCCGGACGGCAAAGTGTTCAGGGTCACGCTGTTGCAACTGTTCAAACATCAAATCAACGGCATTTTTGAAGTTTTCATCATCTTCCCGCACTTCTGAGGCGTTCAGCATTTCCAGCAGCGTGGTCATGTTCTTTTCTTCCTCCGGGGCCTCGTACCAGATATAGGCTATCAACGCCTGATAGTACAACGCCTCGGCCTTGGCCCAAAAATCTTCCCCGCCCTTGCTGTCCTCGCCCTTGGTGTTTTCCATAATGCAGTTGACCAGCTTCAAAATGTCATTTTCGCAGTAGATATACTTGAACGGGTTGTATCTCATAGACTGCTTAAAATTGATGGTATTGAGTATTTTAATCTCATATCCACCACGCTGGAGCATTTTACCACATTCCTCGACCACGGTGCCTTTCGGGTCAGTGACAATATACGAAGCGTTCATCTGCATGAGGTTTGGTTTAATGTGAAATCGTGTCTTTCCAGAGCCAGAACCGCCAATAACCAGAACATTTTTGTTGATATTGTACTTAGGAATCTTGTTGCGGCCCACCATGACGCGCTCAGTCTGCGTCAGGAGTATGTTCTGGTCAAATTTTGGATTTATGAACGGGCGTATATCGTCCGCCGTTCCCCAACGCGCACTACCGTACTCGACCCCGTGGCGGTATTTCTTGGCATTTTTGGCCTTAATGTAGACTGCCGCCCGGATACAGGCCGCGCCAATCAGCCCCACAAGAAGGTCCTGGGGGTGGAAGCTGGGGAGGGGGTTGCGGGATATGATCTCACCCAGGCTGGAAATTGCCCCCATGCCCTTTGCCACCATATCCGCGCCAGCGGCCAGCCGGTAGCCCTCGCCCACACGGTTGAAGAACCAGAACATGAGCGCATAGGGGAAGTTGAGAAT
>ERZ808054.1445-NODE-1445-length-13373-cov-4.831227_pt1 | contig 13373 bp, 8 predicted proteins | sample MGYA00380201_ERZ808054 | MGnify/ENA primary metagenome ERZ808054 (study PRJEB31490, sample SAMN06133419) | mouse gut metagenome | isolation source: Z5_2 | host: mice | place: China: Chengdu | collected 2015-05 ... | reverse complement strand
ATTCTGTCAGAATAAGCGATATGTCACAGACGTGATACCAGAATTCCAGATTCCCAGATATGTCTGAAATTATGATATCACGTAGAATTTGATCTTGTAAAGTAAAATTTTTATAAAACGAACTATTTTTTACGGCTTGCTTTAATATTATCCGTAAAGCTTATCTATCTTTCTCCATAATTCTTCATAACCGGCATACCCATACACCCTTCCCCACTCGTATATGCCTCTTCTGGCCATTTCTTTTAATATACGCATCATCTTTGGATTCGAATTTTCCAAATAGAATAAAACTGTCTTGGCATATACCCTGAACATCTCATCATTTGACATGCTTGTCCATTGGCTGATGAGCGCACTGCTACGAATTGTCCTGTCATGTTCATAGGAGAGACCGTTCTGGTAACATATCCTGTCGGCATAAGATAAAATGTATGGTGTCCATGCTTCATCATCACCCATGATCACAGGAAACAGATGCTCCTTTACAAGAGAAGTCCGATACAATTTATTCCAGATATTTACTAACCATGTGCATCCCTCATCCAGGTTTATCTGCATAAAATCTTCTGCCGTCACTGCTATATCCTCTTTCATCGGGTACTGCATAAATTCTCTGTATCCATCCTTATGTATTTCATACCCTGACGTACATGCAATATCACAATCATTTGTCAGGATCGAATGGTACAGTCTGCTAATCATGTCAGGACGCAACAAATCACTGCTATCCATAAAGCCTATATAGATGCCATTGGCGTTTTTGATTCCTGTATTCCGCGCCGCCGGTATACTTCCATCCTCCTGATGTAACGCCACCACATTGGGATATTTCTGTGCATACCAGTCAATGATATCTGATGTATGATCCGAACTCCCATCGTCCACAATAATAATTTCCAAATCAGAAAATGACTGTGCCAGAGCAGTATCAATGCATCTGGCAATATAATCTTCCGCGTTATGGACTGGTATGACCAAGCTGACCTCGGGCTTCTTATATTGGCTGGCTTGCAGATACACTGGAGAAGATTCAGCCACAATCAGCCTACCCCTTAATGTCTCAATATACGCCTTCACAATAAAGCCTGCTTCTTTTCTGCAGCCTTCTATCCGCAGATAATGCTGAAGCATATTCTTCGTCTCATAGACCAGCCTCCCTGAAATATCGCAGATCAGAAATCCTTCCGCACTCCCCTGAAATTCCCATGATAAAACCAGACCTCCGCCATACGCTTCTTTCAATACACTGGTTAAAAATGCGCATTTCTCCAAAGGATACTCTCTGGACGGTATATAAACCTTCCCTGCATCCTTTCTGTAAAATGCCTGCATTGTTTCAATCAAGCATTTCTTCGTATAAAAACCGGCACGCAGAGCGGGCGCAAATTCAGCCACATTTTGAGCATATCTCTGATACTGTGCTGCATCCATTGCTCCAATTTTCTTTACTGCCTCTTCCAGTGAATTCACCACCAGCCCCAGACGGTTTTCTTCTATTACTCTCTGATTTGAAATTCCGGCAGGAACGATAACCGGAATCCCGGCTGCAAGATACCTGCTCATGGAAAAAGAAAGACTGTATGCCATATACCGAAGCTGCTTGGCATCCTGATACCATACCAGGCCAAACCCGCCTTCAGACAATTCGCAAAATGCCTCGTCAGGATTCTTTCCTGTGCTATAGATATTGTCCCCCTGCTCCGAAACCCCATACAGCTTCAACGGTATTCCATGCTTCCACCCTGCCATCCCCTCAAATCCTTCATGATCAGCAAAATGAACTTCTTTCCTGAAAAATGGCGTATTCAAGAACCGGTCACTCACAGCGTAATCCCACATCTCCTGAACGACAAACTTCATATTCTTCTTGATTCCATTCTCCAGCAGAAACTGTTTCATTTCATAAGAGGGCACTACCAGCACTTCTGCCAAATTATATAAATTCACTGATTCAGACAGCATAGACCGCTTGCTTTCACTCGTCAGAGCCTCCATGCCATGCAGAAAAAATGCAACACGAGCTCCATAGACTTTAATACGGTCTGCCAGCTCCCGCTCAAATAACATGCCGTTCCCGGTAGGAAGCTGAATGATCACAAGGTCTCCCCTGTTAATTCCCGCAATAATCCCATCCAGCCTGGTGCTGCGCTTTCCTGCTTCTTCGCGCTCCGCCGGATAGCAATATATTCCCATCTCCACGCATCCAAGCTCTCTTGCAATGTCCAAAACCATAGACTGCTTGTATTGCAGAAGATTTTTCAGAGGAAGTCCGTTTACTCGGGTTATATATGTCTTCATTATGTATTTTTCCTCACACTGTTCTTCCATAGTTTACGACATTATTAATTTCTCTTTCATTCTTATAGAAGCTTTCTTATGCGGTCTCGCCAAATGCCAGAAGTAGAAATTCGTTATATCATTCTCTAAATTTCTTAAAAATAGTGCGTCTTACTTTTCAGATGTTTTCAAACCCTGTTAATCTTCAGCTCGGGGTCAGAATATGTATTTACATTGACTGTATCAGCAACAATACCTGTCTCCCTATTGATCACTACTATATTGATTCCAGTTCTATTCATGGAATAGTCCATATTATCAACTATGATCTCGCTCCTGTCTCTTCCGGGCGATTCTGTAAACCCTCTGCTTTTTATCTTAATCTTACAGTATTTTAACGGTACGCAGCTTACCATTAGCCTATTATTCAAATACTCTACACTATGATTTGGATGCCCTGCAGCAAATTCATAATTTCTATTAAGTTCCTCCGACGATTTCTCATCAACTTTGACTGCTCCCCCATCAATCACCGCCACGTAACTATTCCGCCATCGAACATCTGTCCGTAACGGCAAACCGGAAACTTCTACAAATTTTCTCCATTGGCTAGCACACTCATCTCTGGCTGACAATATGACCACATATTTTGCATCCGCATTCACCTCTGCAAAATAATCACGTAAACTATTGATTTTTCTCAGTTCCGAATCACCTGCATCCATTCCGTATCTTGAACACGCAATCTCAAGCCATGTCTTTCCTGCCTTTAACTGTACATCGCGTGTTCGCTTCTGCTCTTCCTCATACGCATAATCTATCTGCATTTTATTCAAGAGATCCGTTTTCGTCCTCAATTTCTCATACAATTGATACATTAATTTTGTACTTTCATTGCTACTTTTAGGCTTGACCTCTTTATTAAGCGCCGAAATCAGCCATTTCTCAGACTCCATCCGTTTCGTTTCCAAGCACTTATAAACAACGTCGTAATCAATCTCTGCAAAAATACCTGCTTTTCCTAATAAAAACTTGCTATCCTCAACAAACGAATCAGGACACTCTATTAATTTTGCAAGTGAAGTAAAACGGTCCTTTGTCCTGTTTTTAATCGACATAAATTTTTTTCCAAACAAAACCGCAAAGCATGTTCCATGCAAAGAATCTGTAATCACATAATCGGCATGATGAAAATATGCAAGCCAGTCTATAAACTCCGGATTTACAATATTCTCATCCATATCCATAACTCTTTTACCAGCCTCAGTACTATATTCCTGATCTAAAATAACAATAAGTTTTTTGTTCATATTGTGTGCTGCTTCAAGCAAAACTTGTCTTTTATCCGGTGTCGGATCCAATATGTATGCCAAAATATATCCGCCATCAAATTCCAGCTTTGACAACGCACTAAGCTTAGTCCAGACCTCTTTGCCACATAGCAGAACAGGATCCAATGCCTGGACAGCCTTCGCGCCAAATAAGTCTTTGCACATTTTCACGCCATATTCTTCACGTACCGATATTGCATCAAAACGTTTTAAATAATAACTTCCCAGTGCCCTTGCTTCTGCATCTATATCTTTTTCTCCTTTTTGTGCCCCAAAGGAAGACGCGTAAGATATCATTCTCTTATTTTCATCAGCAAAACCAAACATCATAAACTGGAAATAGCTGCTGATCCGATTTGCTTTCCAATTCCACGACACATCTGATCCAACTATAAATGTATCAAAGCATTGATTTGCTGCCTGTACATCTTCCGCTTCCATAAAATCACTGCTCAATTTCATATGGCTTCTCGCAAATTTTATTGCTTTGCCACCCATTCTTCTTCCCCAATGGTCTAAGACCACGGCTTTCTTACCTAAATCATTAATTACCCTGTAAAGTGCATAGTTTGTAGCAATACTTCCATAATTATCTGACATAAAAAGCATTAACCCTACATCATACTTATGTAATGTTTTATAAACAGCTCTTTCAAACTTCTGTTCAAAGCAATTACTAAAGAATTTCCGGCGGTGCATAATATTACTGTTACCGGCAGACGGATAAAAAATATTACTGTTTAACAACTTCTTGTCACAGTTCTTTTCTGTCTCCTTCCCATATATTTTCTGGAAATGGAACTCATGCTCCGACTTAGAAAGTGACTCTTGGAATAATGCCATCCCTTTTTCATTATTGAGAAGAACGACTGAAACCCCTTTTTTATATTCGAAAGGTAAATTGAAACTTCCTGCAGCCCATAAATCTCCTATCGTTATGTCACCCTGACGTGGAAGCTTGCTGTATTGGCATTGAAAACACGAAGCACGCAAATTGATGTCCTGCAAAAAGACTGCATATATACACTTTTATTAATATAGGATGTTTTTACCTCTCCATTCTTTAATTTTACTCGGAAGATAGTACCCCATCCTTCCCGATTCCGAAATTCAACGTCCTTAACCTTTTCAATACCTCCATAGAAATTACACAAATGTTCCTGAAACAGTTTTGGGGAAGGGATACCATGACACAGCACATCCACTGTATACAGCTTCTCATAATCTTTCCCCAGAAATCGCAGCAGTCCGGCAATTTGGCATGGACAACCGCTATATAAAACATAATTTCCTTGCTCCAGAAGTTTCTTTGCCTTCTGAAAAGTGTTCTCCGTTGAACTCTGCAAGTACTTGGACCGTCGGATTCTATCCAGTTCATCCATGCTATGTATGATAATATGGTTTACTTGAAATTCCGGCGTATAAGCCGCCCCTGCAACATACCCTCCTGCCTTTAAGACCTGTTCTGCAAGAAACGTAAAAATTCCTCCCGACGAACTGTCATAAAGAATCTTCTCCTCAGCAGAAAAGGCATAAATATCCGGTTCTTGATCATTAGGATACTGGCAATTTAACGAAGGACATACTTGACGGCATTTTCCACAGTTAATGCACTTTGCCTCATCTACAACCGGCTCTGGAAATCCCTCTGCATTTTCTTTCATATTGATAGCGCCTGTTGGACACGCATTGAAGCAAGCTCCACAGCCATAACAAGCTTCCATATTATCAAGTATTTTCATAATTTCCCTCCTTGCAACCAATTTCCGTTTGCCAAATTTCCTAATAATCTTCCGGCATACCAGCCTGAACCAAACTTCCGTTAATCAGATAATAATCCAAATCCGCGATCATAGATTTCTTCTTCAGCTTCCCTGACAAACCTCAGCATACCTCTCCGCCGTCTCCTCCAAAGCTGCCTCTCTCTGCTTTTTCAGCCTCTGCTCCAGCACCTGCCCATCCTTCACAGCCTCCCATGCATCGGCAATCAGGCAGTCCACAGCTACTACCGGATAGATATGCTCCTCCGCTGCATAATTCCTATTATGAGCCGTTTCCTCAAATGCAAGGATCAGCTGATTATTCAGGAAAGCTCTTCTGACTGCTGACACAATCTCATTCTCATGATTAATATCAAAATAAAAATCACATTCCGTGAACAGATCATCCAGCACTGTCTGCTTCACATTCGGATACAGACTTACGTTCTCATAATTATCCATTTCCATAAGCTTCGAAGACATCTCCGTCAGCGCCGCTATATGGAAATGAACCTTCGGAAGCCCCTTTACGATCTCCTCGCAATGCTCGATCCTGTCAGAGTTCGTACAGATCAGTGCCTCCGGCTTATGTCCATTGTCTCTTACAAAGGAATAAATAAACCCCATCTTATGCGTCATATCTGGATTTGCACCCAAAGCAATCAGTTTATCATAAGACTGCCTCTTCTGTACCAGAATCGTCTCTGTACGGCTAGCCTGCCCATTTAAGATTATCTGCATATTCCCCGGAATCTCATCCCGCACAGGTTCCTGCCAGAACAGAATATCCCTCTTAATGGGTGAACTCATCCGGTTCGACACAAAGAAAGGCGTTGACAGGGAATTGAAGAAAATCCGGCAATCCCCGAACCCTGCCTGCTCAATGGCATACACAATAAAATCAGTTTTTGTATGAAAAATCCGGATGTTTTCTCCTTCATTGAGAATAATATCACCTGTAACAAAATTCTCTACAATGACTTCTTCCCCTGTTGCGGAAAAATAAGATTTACTGAACTTCTGTCCTTTGGCATTAAACAGTGTCCTCGCAAATATGGCACCATAACGGTTATAATGATCACTGGAACGCGCAAAGCCTCTCTCATCATACCAGTCTACAATTTTCACACGTCGCTTATGCGCAGGCTCCGCATAGAAGATCCTGCCTCGTTCTTTACTCTTATCATGAACCGACCCGGTATTGTTGTTCCCGCTGATCTCCCAATATTCTGGTACTGTTATCTGATTGAAATATTTGGGATGTGCCGATTCCCCCAAAGCCTCTTTAAAATTCCCCAGAAATAATCCATAGACCGACAGAACCCCATCCGGCAAAAAACCATTATCTTCAATTACCAATACCGGATAAGGGAATCCGGCATTCTGAAAAGATCTGTGCAGACTCTGGCTGTCTGTCTCATAATTATCAAAAAGCAGTATCGCATCATTTATTTTAATATGTTTTTCCATTTTTTCTCCACTTCCGGTGTCAGGTATTCTGCCGCCCTCTCATAAGAATGCTCATGAAACTGTTTCAAGTCCGCCTCTGTGAACAGACGTACAATACATTCCGCCAACTTACTCACCCGCTCCTGCTTCTCCATCTTATCATGTACCGGAATCAGGTAACCATTCTTGCCATCATCTATAAAATTGGAATTTCCATACCGTACATCGAAGCCAATGATTGGAAGCCCTGAACCAACCGCCTCCATAAGCGTCAGTCCAAAACCCTCACTGGTAGAGGCTGACAGATATGCTTCATAATTCTTATATATATCCTGAAGATCATGCTGCCCACAGAGATGTACATATTCCTCACAGTGCAGCCGCTTGATCTGTTCCTTCAGTTTCTCCTCTTCTCCGCCTTTCCCATAGATATCAATAGACAGATCCTTCACTGTCTCCCTTGCCGCCACGACCGCATCAATGATCCAGTCTATATGCTTCTCCCCTGCCAAACGCGAAGCTGTGATCAGAGAATGTTTCCTTCTGGATTTTTTCGGCTTCTTCAATTCATCCAGACTTCCTACCGGGATGGTCACCACCTTCGGATTTGCTCCCATATATTTCTTAAACTGCTGTTTCAAGAGACGATTCTGTACATCCGTAGATGTGATATAGAATCGAATATTTCTCCACTGCGAAAAAGCATATTCATAATAATTGTTCCAGAGAATTACTTCCTCATCCGTACCACCCTCACTGTAATGATCTGCATGAATCACAATCCCGATTCTGGCAGGTCCCACATTCTGCATGATTGCCTGTCCAATACCAGTCGTCCTGTCAATGATCACCACATCCTTTCTGGTCAGCTTCAAGCACGACACCATATATCCGACCAGTTCCTCCTTCGAACAAATCAGCTTGTCTGGAAACTGATACATGACCTTATCATTGTCCGTGATCTCTTCATATGCAACCGTTCCATCCTCATTGAAAAATCTGCGATGGTAAAGATGCGCCTTGTTATCCAAAGGAGCATAATACTCTGAATAAATTCTACAGTAGGTATAGTAGTCCTTACGGATCAGGCAGCCATTTGACACCATCTCCACCCGGTGCACTCTCTTTTCCTTATCATTGACCAGATACACCATATAGTAGATATTAGAATCCGGAAAGGTATATTTTACTCTGGCTCCTTCTCTGGAACTGGAGAAATTCCGGTTTCCAAACGTCTTTTCCAGTTGTTTCAAGGTAAATGTCACAGGAGAGATCCTGCAGTCTGTAAAGAAAGTATAAAGCCACATTACCTCGGAATCCAAAAATCCAATGTTTTCCGTCATATGCTGGATATTCTCCTGCGGGAACATGTCCGTAAAAATAAATTTAGCCTCCTGCCCGATGCCACGCAGCAGCTTCGCCCTGTAAGCCTGCGCATACTCTACCCCGCTGCTTGCCCAGCCAATACCCAGGTTAAAATTGTATACCATCGTTGTCCTTCCTCCTTAATGCATTATTCTATATCGCACGCGCGACAGTACTCACTCCATTAACCGTATGTAAGCTTCTTTCTCTTCTACCATAGCATCATCATGCTGCATCCCCAGATGACGCTTCAGCAACTTGGTGTTTGCCATAATCTGCCTGACATCCGAAACCATCCTGTCAAATGCAGCCGCCGGATAGACATGCGCATCTGCCACAAATTCTCTGTTATGGGCAGTTTCTTCAAATGCCAGAATCAATTGATTATGCAGAAAAGCACGATAAACTGCGGAGACAATCTCCGACCAGTGATTAATATCAAAATAATAATCACATTCCATAAACAATTTGTTCAAATCTTCTTCCTTCACTCCCGGATACAAAGTCACGTTATCATATTTACCTGTCTCCATCAGCGCCGGAGACATTAATGTCAGCGCTGCAATGTGGAAATGCATCTGCGGCAGTGCTCTGACCAGCTCCTCAAAATGTTCTATCTGGTCAGAATTGGTACAGATCAGCGCCTGTGGTCTGTGACCATTCTCTTTTTTGAATTCATACAGATACCCCAGCTTCTGTATGATGTCCGGATTTGCCCCCAGCTTCAGCAGCCTGTAATAATCTCTTCTCCTCTGTACCATGATCCTGGCAGAACGAGAAGAATATCCTTTCAGAATGATCTGCATATTCCCGGGAATCTCGCCCCTCACCGGCTCTTGCCAGAACAGCACATCCCTTTTTTCTTGTTTCGGGAATCTCTCAGACAGCAGAAACGGCGTTGACAGGGAATTATAGAAAACACGTTTCTGTTCAATCCCTGCACGGCGGAAAAAATAAAGTATCATATCCATCCTTGTCCGATAAGACTTGATCACTTCACCATCATTTACGATCAGATCACTTGTCGCTGCATTCTCTGTGATAACTTCCTTCCCTGATACAGAGAACCATGTCTTCCCAAGCTCCTTTCCGGTCTTATCATAAACTGTTCTGGCACAGATAAATCCATAACGATTATAATGATCCCTGAAACGGACATTTCCCTTTCTGTCCAGCCAGTCCACTGCTTTTACCGTCCACTTATTCGGCAAGTCCTTCTGATAATATATCCGCCCCTTCTCCTCATGCTGCCAGGTAATCTTCCCATATTCAGATTCTCCGATTCCGGCACTGATGCTCCAATGCTCCGGCACAGAAACCTCATTAAAAAACCTTGGTTTTCCCAGCTTCTTCCCTTGGTCTTCATAATATCCTAAAAACATGTCATATACGGACATGACCCCTTCAGGCAGGAAATCATCTTCCTCCAAAACAACTGCAGAGCACTCACAGCCCGCCCGCAAAAATGATTCATGCAGACGCTGGCTGTTCCACGAATAACGGTCAAACAGCAGTACCGTATCCCTTAGCACAAAAGCTTCTTCCATTTCCTTTCCACCTCCTCATTCAGATAGGCTCTCGCTTTCTCATAAGAATGTTTTCGGAACGCTTCCAGATCCGCTTCCGTAAACAGACGGACAATCCCCTTTGCCAGTCCCTCTATGTCTTCCCATGGAACCTTATAACCATTTTCTCCCTCGTCAATAAACATCTGCGCCCCATAAGGCATATCATAGCTTACAATGGGAAGCCCGGAACCAACTGCTTCCAGCAAGGTCACACCCAGTGTCTCTACATACGATGCCGATACATAGGCATCATACTCCTGATAGAGTTCATCCAGCTTCTGAAAACCGCACAACCTCACAAACGACCCGCAATCTAGTCTGTCAATCAATCCTTTCAGTTCCTTCTCATCTCTTCCCTCCCCATAAATGTCCAGAGATAAGTCCGGTATTTCTTCCCTTGCCATCACTACTGCCTCAATCACCTGATTCATTCTCTTCTCCGGTGCCAGACGCCCTACGGAAATCAACGCGTGTCTGCGTCTGCCCATCTGGGGCTCTCTGATCCTGTCGAGCCCAGTCACCGGTATGGTATAGATAGCAGGCTCTGCTCCCTGATACTTTTTCATCTGCTCTCTGAGAAGATTGCTCTGTGCCTCTGTATTAGTAATGAAGAAACTTATTTTATCCGAATGCGCAAATACATACTCATAAATGCCATACCACAGTATATGCTCTTCGTCATAATGCAGATAATGATCCGCATGCATGACACAGCCAATTCTTGCCGGGGCGGCATTCTGTATAAAAGCTGCCTTTTCTATCATCCCTGGTTCCAGATCAATGAGAACCACATCATTCTCTGTCAGCTTCAAACGTGACATCATCTCTGCCACAAGTTCTTCCCTGGAGTAAAGCACACGGTCCGGAAACTTATAAAGAGCAGTATTATTTTCCTCTGGAATTTCTTCATAAGCCACACTCCCATCCCTGTTGAAAAAGCGTCTCAAGTACAAATGTGCCTGTCCATCCACAGGTGTAAAGTATTCTGAATAAATCCTGCAAAAGGTATAATAATCCTTCCGTATCAGCTTGTTATCCGAAATGATCATGACACGATGAACATAATCACTTACCTCATCCGTCATAAAAACATTCCAATAAGTATTCAAGTCCGGGAAATGGTATGTTGCCGTATCCCCATCTCTTGAAAAGGTATAATTTTTCTCCTCAAAACTGTCCTCCAGCTGTTCCAGCGTATAGGTAACCGGCGAAATTCCACAATCTGTAAAGAAATCATACATCCAGACCACCTCGGAATCCAGAAATCCAAGATACTCTGTTTCATGCTGGATATTAGCCTCTGGGAAAGTTGTCGCGAAGATAAACTTTGCTTCCAGTCCAAGCGAGCGGAACACCTTCGCCCTATATGCCTGCCCCGTCTCCACACCGCCTTTCAGCCAGTAATAAAAGTGATGAAAGTTGTAAATCATATTCTCTGTTCCTCCTCTTACAGCCAGGTATCCAGCATATTCTCGCCGACTCATATTTCTGAAAATCTCTGCTTCAGCTCCTAATCATACAACAACTGAAAAACAGCGTCTGTCAATACTTTCTTTGCAAAATATCCATCCCGGACCAGCTCTCCAAAAGTGTCTGCTGCCTGTACCATCTGATTGTATTCTTCTTCTGTCATATGCTCTATCCGGCTCACAGCCTCCTCCAGAGAACCTGTCACCAGCCCCAGATTCTTCCTGCGGACCGTATCCGCCTCCGGTATGCTGTTATGGACTATCACCGGAAGCCCCGCAGCCAGATATGTCCCCAGCTTACAGCATGCATTAAGCTTCATGTACTCGATCCATACCGGATCATCATGCCAGAGCAGACCGAATCCGCCGCTTTTTCTCAGCGCATTCACCAGAAGATTCTCATTGTTGAACCACCCAAGCATATGAATATTTCTGCCTTTTGCCCAGGTATATTCTCCCGGCTCTGCCGTGACCGCCAGCTCGACCGTGTTACTGTTCCAGTTTATAACAAAGGGTCTGGAATAATTTACCACATCCGCTGCAAAGTTCACCCTCTTCCGAAACCTCGGTCTCTCAGTCCCATCAATATCAGCCACCGAATCCCACATCCGCTGAATAACTGTCTTCTTCACGGTAAGTCCTCTGGAACGCAGAAAATCAGCCATATTCTGAGAAGGAAGAATAATTGCATCTGCTCTATTATAAAATGCAATATGCCTCGCCAATTCTCCTAGCCTGTCTTTCATCATTAATGGCGGAATATCATGAATAAAAAAGACTTTACGCAGTCCGTTATAAGCATTCAAATGTGCCTCAAAAGCCTCTTCGAACTCAATTCCATTCCAGGTAGGCAACTGAAAAATAACAGTGTCTCCACGGCTGACCCTGGCAACAATTCCATCCATTCGCGTCCGCAGCATCGCCGGTGTGTCTGAACTCATAGGATATTTATATATTCCCAATTCATTATAATTCAAATTCTTTTTGGCAATATCAGCCATCATATGCTGTGCCCTAGAAGCTGTACCCCCTATACCATAAAGATTCGTAATATGAACCTTCATCTCTCTTCCTCCACTTTATCCTGACCTCAAAACTTGAATATTAAATGCCTAGCAATGCCATTCCTAAAACCTGCCAAACAGTTCTTCATTTATCCTCATGGGAAAAGAATATGCATCCTGTTCTTCTCGTCTATGCGGATATCACTGAGCAGGATATTCCGCATAGCATTATTATATACTGTATTTTGCATCTTGCCAAACGATTCAAAGGATTCATCCTGATATTCAAACAGCAGATTACGCTGGGCAGTGGATCTTCCTGCCACGGCTGCCTGAAGCTGCTGCATATAATCCACCTGCTCTACCCAGGCATCATCAACGGCACTCAACACCGCTACGCGCATAAATTCATTCATCCGTTCCGCACCGCCGGATCTCCTCTCCTGCTCCGCCAGCCGCTCCTGCACCAGCTTCAAAAGATACTGCTGCAGCTTTTCCACATCTTCCAGCGAAATATCCACTGCCTCCCTGTCCAGACGGTAGGAAATATTATCCAAAATGTAACGATTCAGGACATTCCTGTCAATCGGTATATGATCCGCCAGAAATCTCTTTATGTTTTGCTCTGTCATATCCACGATGATATCCATCGGCAGTTCTTCCCCAGCCAGAAGTTTATTCCGTGTCGCATAAATCAGATTCCTCTGCCGCTGTATGATCCTGTCGTAATCAACAGATCTTCTCCTTCCCATTACGGCATACTCTCCGCCCACTGTCTGTGCCTTATTGATGATCCTCTTCAGTTTTCTTTTACGGATCCGTTTTCGTCCTTCTATATATTTCTCAAAGACTTCATCCTCCCCGAGTGTTTCAGTGGTTCTGCACAGTCTGTTGTACGCCTCCAGGGACAGTACGTGCAGCCAGACGATCTCCTCATTTCCCTCTGTCCAGCCTGGATACAGCCCCGATCCCGGCGTAAACCAGGTATCGCGCATATCCCTGCCCAGGTCGAGCCGCCCATCGACAAGCATCGCCAGCATATTGGCAAAATGCACGGCGCAGCCGTCTGCCTGACGGACACCTCCCTGTCCGGAATCCTGCCCGGAATCCGTCAGAACAGAACCGATGATCGTGTCAATCCCCGACC
>ERZ808054.1444-NODE-1444-length-13399-cov-3.791998_pt1 | contig 13399 bp, 20 predicted proteins | sample MGYA00380201_ERZ808054 | MGnify/ENA primary metagenome ERZ808054 (study PRJEB31490, sample SAMN06133419) | mouse gut metagenome | isolation source: Z5_2 | host: mice | place: China: Chengdu | collected 2015-05 ... | reverse complement strand
TTGGTCAGGGAGACTCTACACTTGTTAAATGTGGCGACCAATCTATGTTGATTGATGCAGGAGATGACACTAAAGGCACATTGATACAAAATTACCTGAAGAAACAGGGAATTAAAAAGCTGGATTATTTGATTCTGACTCATCCAGACGCAGACCATATTGGCGGAGCACCAGTTATCATTACAAAATTTGATATCGACAAAGTATTTGTATCAAATTATGAGAAGGATAATAAGACATATCAAAAATTAGTCCAAGCATTAGACAATAAGAGGTTAAAATATTCAACGCCTAAAGTAGGATCACAATATTCACTTGGTACAGCCACAATAACCATATTGGCTCCAAATGATGCATATGATAACCCTAATGATGCTTCGACTGCTTTGCTGATACAGAATGGAGATAATAAATTTCTTTTTACTGGTGACGCAGGAGAAGAAGCAGAAGAAGATATCTTGAATAACAAGATTGACATTTCCGCTGATGTATACAAAGCAGGACACCATGGGAGTAAATATTCTACATCACAGGACTTCTTCAGAGCTGTTAGCCCAACATATGCAATCATTAGCTGCGGAGAAGGAAATTCATATGGTCATCCCCATGCTGAAACACTCAATACATTTAGAACGAATGGTGTTGATGTATATAGGACAGATGAAGATGGTACAATAATAGCCACCTCAGATGGAGAAGACATTACATTTAATGTTCCGCCGTCAGAATCATGGAAAGCTGGAGAACCTGATGTAAGTTCTGCAACAACACGGCAGTCAAGCCAGAAAAAAGAAACTGTGTCCGATTCTTCACAAGTAATGGAAGAACCTAAGCAAGAGCCTTCTATTGAACCGGCTGTTCCGGATCCGGCTTCAAGTGGCATCACATATGTTTTAAATAGTAATACGAAGAAATTTCATAATCCAAGTTGTAGCAGCGTAAAAACAATAAAAGATAAAAACCGGGAAGATACCACAAAATCAAGAGACGAAATAATTGGTATGGGATATGTTCCATGTAAAAAATGTAATCCATAAAATACTATAAAACAAAGTTACTAAAAGAGAATAGTGAAATTAATTTTCTTAATTTTTATATTTTTATATAACATCTTTTTCTAAGTACTGGTCAAAAAAAACAGGAAGAGCACTTATAGATGGAGTAATGTTATAATATATTGGAGATTTCTTATTTTTTGGCTGAGAATTAATAGAATCCTTTAGCCCATAAGAAAGTAATGCATAATACAATTCATCAGACATATTTTTCTCCTTTTTACTATCATAGATTATAGTATCATTAACTTTTACTATAATTCTATTGTTTCGCACTATTTTATTTTTTTCTTCATTGTTTTGTTTCCTGTGTTTTTCTTGTTTTTTTTCGTAGAATTTTAAAGAAAAATAATGAAAGAAATATTCAACCCAATCTGTACATAATAATTTAATCATAGTTCCTCCTAATTAAAAATTATTCCATTATTCTCAAAACAATTATAAAATTCTTTTATATAAACATAAAGAATATCAGAAAATATAGCTAGTACTTGTAGCTCAAATGAATCTGAATTCTCCCATTCTGGTATTTCATCCATACTATCAATACACAAAAAGCCTATTATATCAGACTTTATATTGTTGTTTCCACTATTATTATTATAACGAATCGGAGTTACCAACGTGCTTGTATATTTATCATTTTTCCAATTTTTAGAATCATTAATATATTGTCCTGACTCTTCAATTTTATGTAAATTAGATGAAGCAAAGAAAATCATTTGTCCTTTACACAAATTAGTAAAATCGGTATTTTGTCCCACAAATGTTCTCTCATTATTATTTCGATCAGTTTCTGTATTAGATGAACGAGTTAATGTAATAATTTCTTCTGATTGAAATTCAGATCTATTACGATCTCTTTTCCTAAAAACTTTAATACAAATTGAAATTGTTGAACCTCTATATTCTGTTAAATATTTCGAAAGAGAATCTACATATCCCTTCAGATTATTTGATAGAATTGATAATTCATTATTATAACATTCTGAAATTGCTTCTAAATTATTTGTTTTTGCAAATTTTTGTAATTTTAACGATAATGGTTCTAATTCGACAATATTGTTACGTATTTTATGAATTAATTGGAGATGTAAAAATTCGGTAGTTTTCCGTTGAGTATAAAATGCTTCTGATTTTGACTTTATACCAACATAAAGAATTCTTATAAATATAGATACTAATCCAATTATAAATCCTATGACACAAATATGCACTACATATTTTAAAAAAGAAGTAATTAGATTTGAAATGCCTAAAAAATAATTACTTACTGTGCTAATAATCCAAGATATAAAAGCTACACATCCAGTAACTATAGTTATTGTATTGCCGATAAACATAAATATTTTATTAAATTTTGTATCTGGTTCATATACATTGCTCATATTTATTATAATCCTCCAAAACTATAATAGATAATATTATAAACCAATATTTAACAAATATCTACAAAAATTTATGTTTATTTAAAATTTATTAAAAACCAAATACATGATTTTTAATTTTACATATCAACTTTTACAATATAACAATCGTCTTTATAAATATATTTATTCACAAACTTTTGGATAGCGAATTCGTCATAAATAGAAAAATTTGCTTCGTCAATAATTTTAGTTTCTAATAACAGATCCACCTTTAAAACAACATATTTAACAAAAGGCTGTATTTTCAATTCCCTCATATTATCCATTTTTGCGTCACCTCCATATAAATAATTATAATAGAATAGGTGTACAATATAATGGACTTAGAATTAATTGAATGAAAAAAGAGAGGATTACTGTCCTCTCTGATAAAAACCTTAATTTTTTACTTGCTCAATAATTCTTTTACTTCTTCTAAACTCTTTCCGCTGGCAGAGATCAGTTCATCTAATTCTGTCAAACGGTTCATTTTAACCTGTATTTCCAGCTCTTTCCTTTGTGCTTCCATTTCCTTCAAATTTGATTTAGCTGCTTCAATGTCAGAAATAAGTTTTTCAAGTTGTTCTTCTGGAGTAAGGATTACTTTCTTTGGACGTGCCATAGCTTATAACCTCCTGTATATATTTATAAGAACTATAGTTCATGTTCAAATACTATCATATTTAGGAATGCCCATAAGAGGTATTCTTATGACTATTATATACAGAAAAGTATAAATATATGAATGAATTCCTTATGCATATTATTTGACAATATCTTCCAGTATGTTACACTAAATGTAAGCACTACCTAAGTACGGTAGGACGGTTTGTCTTCCACCAGAGAGTAAAAGCTCTGTGTACATAGAAACCTTTTGAGGAATTTATGCGAAAGGAGGACTTATTGCATATGATAACCATAGAAACGATATACTATATTGTTGCAATCGCAAGTATTTTATGCGGTGCTTCATATAAATTGGGATACGAAAATGGTAAGAATGCAAGAAAATAACCGCCCTCGCCAAAGGAATGCGGTTATTTTCTAGTTCTTACTAGGATTTAATTAAATTTCAAGGCAAACCGTTCTGCTTGATGGTAGTGCCTTTTATTGTTTTTCTTACTTTAATGAGTATAACATATCTTCATCAATAGTCAATATTCTTTATGATTCAATATTAACATATGAAAAAATACTTGTAAATAGTAGTATTGGTTATTCTTTCGTAAAATCAATCAAACCTTTCGATGGGAACCTCACTGACATACAAATATTCTTATCATTTGCTGATATCGCAAAATCGCACATTCCAATTACATCTAATCCAATTAATAAATCTATTCCGCTACTGCTTATTTGTGGAGATTCTGTTACTTGCAAAATAATTCGCTGTTTCTTTTCAAGAAATAAAATAATTTCATATATATTTGTTTGGTATGATAAATTTGTTCCATTTAATAAGGCTGATCCAATTGATTGTAAAGATAATTTTTTTACTAAATTACTTGATATTACAGATTCAGAAGAACCTGTGTCCCATAATGCCTTTATGGGAATTAATTGGCTATTATTATCAATATATTCATCTGTAATAAGAAACCCATCAAAATTTGATATTTTATACTTTTTAGTAAATACAATCGGATCGCTCATTATTTTATTTCTCTTTCTGTGTTTTGTTTATAGTAATTGGAACAGCCATATGGAAAGGTCGATCTGTTACAACCCATCCAGAGGTTCTTTCCCATATATTACTTTCTTTATCGATAAGTCGTCTGAATTTTCTTCCAGTAATTAATTTTTCATTAACGTCTGTTTTATTTTGATCCATACATTTATTTCCTTTATTTTACTAGTAATATTTATATTTGTAAATAAATTTTCTCCGTTTCTTCCACTACGGCTAGGAGAAGATAATATTTTCACCATATTCAACCCAAGCAATACAGGTGGGTATTGTTAGCAACCATACGAAAATATGATTTGGTACGACAATGAATATGCCGACAAGTTTTTTTCTAGCAGGACAGACTATTGTACTGTAAAGGTTATATAAAAGAAATTGTAAAACTTTCATATAACACTATACCTTAAAAGCATCTTCAATAAGGTAGAAGATACTCTGAGGATCGGTAGTCGTTGAACATACATTCTCATTCATATGTTTAGTTCCGTCTATAGGGGTTATCATATTAGAATTACAATTGTATCTTGAGAATGTGTGCGGCTGATTTCTGCCTTATAAATAGCACTTAGGCACACTCTATGTTTGCACACAGATTACCATATGCCGAATATTCTGTTTTTTCTGCTTTTTGCACATTTACGTTTATCGTCACCGATTCCGCTTTAGTAGAATATTCATGAGCATCATTTCCAGCAATTACTCCTCGTTGGTTTATTTTAAAACTCCCAAACACATAGACTTGTACTATGAACCATCTTATCATTTCCTTGTCTATGCTAGACCAACTTAAAACATCTAGGCAGTTTTAAGTGCCTTTTGGCAATCTAAGTTTTTAATAAATGCTAATATACCATAACCAGCACCAGCAAATCCAATAGTTCCTAAAGAACCAAGTTTATTTATAACAGTGTCTATCACATTGATAACACCATCACCAAAATCAACAATTCCTTTTAAGAAATCAGAATCTAATATATGGTTTGCAAATGTTTGAAATGAAGCTTCAAGGCGGTCTAATGAATATTGAATACCTTGTTCATAAGCTTCCTGTTCTTTTAACGCAGAGCCAGTACTGTTCACGGCAGTTTCAGTTGCTTGACGTGCCGTTTCAAAATTTGACATTAATGCGGATACAATATTACCCTGACGTTTTCCAGCTATAAGCTCAGTGATAGAAGCTTGCTGAATATCTGTAAGGTATTGCCATTTTGTGGCTAATTCATCAAGAATTTGATATGTTGATTTGAAAGTATTTTCATCTTTCATAATATCAACACCAGACAAAGCCATAATTTCTTTTTGAAGAGTAGCGGTTGATTCAACCATTCCATCGGTTTCAAGACCTAGTTCTTCCATTTCAGTCTTCGCGCCACGTATCCTCATAGAAATTGTCTTATAGGCGGTTCCGATAGATTCAGGATCTTGAACTACTGCATTAGCTGCAGTAACCAAACCTATTGTTTCTTCTAATGTATTTCCAGCAGCATACATAGATGAAGCTGATCTTTTTAATGCTTCGCCGATTCCATCACTTCCAATAGCGAAATTGTTACCAACTTCATTGAAGGCATCAATTATATGTATAGCTTCGTCTGCATTTAATTTGAAACCTTGTAAAGTACTTACTAAAGATTCATTTGCTGTAGTAATATCAATTCCATCGCCTACATTTTTATACAATGTGGCAACCTCAGCCAGCTTTTTACTATCAGGAAGACTGTATCCCAATCTACTCCAGTCAGCAGTAGCAGAAATTAAATCACTAACACTTGAACCATATCTTTTTGCACTTCTTGCTGCCTCGTCAAAATATTTTATAATATCAGAAGCAGAAGCATCGCTTACCTTATTAAGTTCTACCATTGCAGAGTTAACTTTGATGACTTCCTTGGGAATCTGGCGTATTTGGTTAAATACAGTCATCATGGTTCCTGTTGCGAATCCCCAGCCGCCAAACTTTTCCCATGCCTGTTTTAACTTATCAGTCCATGAAAGCCCCAATTTACCCATGCTGCGCATATTGCTCTCAGTTTCTTTGAGTCTTACATTGATATCGTTAATCTCTTTTACTGCGATATCAGATCCGCTTGAAAGCCTATTTACATAACTTTGCCATTCATTTTTTACATCTTCAGTAACTTTCGTATTATTACTTAAAAGTTTTTGTACTTTGAGAAGAGTAGAAGAAATTTTTTCTTTTGAAGCAGGTTGCATCAATTTATCATAAGATAATTTAGCCTGTTCTACAGATACTTTTACAGATTTGAATTCCTTTTCAAGTTTATCAGCCTGATCGACAAGTTCCTGACCAGATATTCCCTTCATACTGTCGAAAGTAGTTTGGAGAGAAGCGGTGATGTTTTGTGCTTCTTTTGTTTCAACGCCATACTTTTCTAATGAAGCGGTAACGGCGTTGATACGGTTTTGATATTCGCTTGCTCCGTGACCATTATCCATTGAAAGTTGAATTTCATGAATTTGGGATAATTGTTTTGCTTCAGCAGTCAAGGAAGAAATTTGTTCTTTAAAAGAATTTAATCCCTTAACATCTCCGACAGAAATCTCATTCAAAGATTTTTCAAGGCTCTCCACTTTAGCCCTAAGCTCATCAATATAAATACCTTGTTCTTGCCATTGTGCTTTTAGCTTAGAAAGACCGGATAAGTTCTTGTCAATTTCTCTTGCAAAAGAAGTATCTAATTTCTCTTTACCAGAATAAGCAAGATTGTTGATTTCCCTTTGTTTTGAGATATCAGTGAGTCCTTTTTTATTAATCTGTTCTTCATTATAAGAAATTCTGCTATCGCGCCGTTTACTTTGAGCATCTAATATTTCTAATTGCTTTTCTCCGGCAGTAATACGCTGTTTTTCAATGGCAAGTTGCTCTTTAGATGCTTGTTCTAGTTTTGCATAATATTTTTCCTGTTCGGCAAGCTTCTCTTTCTGAGCATTCAGTTCCTCGCCTGTAGCATTTGAAATATTTTTTGCTTCATTTAAATGATGGACAAAACTTTCAGATCCTTTAATAACGTCCTGGGGGAAACCAAAAGACTTTCCGTCAGATGACAGAGCCATCATAAAGTTTCTTGATTCTTTTAATTCTCCGTTTACCTGTTGGATATCTACCCTAAATTGCTGAAGATTACCTTCCGGATCAAATATCTTATTTGTAATTTTTACTTGTCCGAATTCAGAATAAATCTGCTTAATTTTATTGAGAGATTTTTCAGCATCCAAAAGCCCATTTTTATCTACAATGGCATCAATATTACCTGTTCCTATTTTCAATTCTGTAAAAGATTTTAATGTCTTACTGGCTTTGGAAACAGTGTTTGTAACACCTTGATTAATGGCATTCCCGATTTTTTGTCCGGCTTGTTGTGCAGCCTTAACAGCATTATTTGTTTCAATTCCAATGTTAGAAATATTTATTTTTTGATTAAGAATACCTTCTAATTGTTTTACCAAATTAGAAATAGTTTTCGGATCAATTTCAGCTTGAATCTTTAATTTGTCAATTTGGGATTGTATTTTATCGATATCAGTATTAACATTTCCTTTTGACTTTTCTTCATCTAATTTCGCTTGAAGCAATATCAGAAACTCATCCATATATACAAATACCTCCTTCTGTTTTTGGTAATAAAAATACCGCCAACAAAAGGGCGGTAGTAATTGTCATAGTTATTTAATTTTTGTGTTCATTCATTTTACTGGGACTCCACATTTTTTAAGGTTACTTTTCATGATATATAGTATTCCTGGTTTTAATCCCAATTCAGATAACGCATCATCCCATATACGCATATCTCCCTCAATAGACCATCCGTGGAATGCTTGATCAGCACTGAGCATAACATCTAAACCGCTTGCTCCACCCATATATTGATAATCTAAATAATTAGGATCAATTTCTACTGAACATGAAATAGTTCCATTAACTTTTTTAATATCTGTTTTAATAAGTGAATTAAGTAACTTATATGTCCTGTCATAGAGCATGGGGATAGCACTTGTGCCATTCCTAAAGACAGGTTCTTTATAATAATCTGTTATATGCTGCTGAATTACTTCAAATATTTCCTGCTGAGTCATTTTTAATGCTTGTTGTATTCGTGATTCAATAATCTTTGTTAAATCACTCATTGATTTTATTACTGTAGCCATATTTGATTCCTTTACACAAAAATATTCTCTTACAGGACAGTAAGAGAGTAGTGATCAATTTTATTTACTTTTTTACATTTGTTATGTATAATTTTACAAAAACATATAGGAGATTCAACAAATGAAAAATCAAGAAATTACAACATCAGATTTGCCAATGCAACTTACATTGACTGCACTTAACGCAATACAAAAATCGAGTGCTGACAAACAAAAAATGGTTAATGCAGCAGTTATTCAAGAGGGAAGTACTGCTCAAATTGTCGCCGAAAATTTACACCAAGAAATTTTAAACTATCAAGAAAACCTCTCAAATACAGAAGATGTGGCAATGTCTATTGTAAAATTTAATGAATCTATTACTCTTCTTGTTGATTCCATCGGTTACATTGGTTACAATTTAGTGAGGTTTGGAGGAAAGGACAGTTTTGGCAAACCATTGGAACTGATTCAACATGTTTCACAATTAAATTTTTTATTAATGGTTGTGCCAAAACCGCAACCAGAAGCTCCGAAGAGAAAAATCGGTTTTGTTCAAGATTAACTATATTTTTTATATTTTGTAATATATCCATTATAAACTGCCTATCTATTTTTATAATTTGTCACTGGCATATACCTTTCAAACTGACTAATGATAGAATTAAATAAACATCTTGTCTGAGAAATCGAAAACTGATTTTCAGATAAGATGTTTATAAATTGATTTTTAACATTTTCTCCAATACCAGCAGGCATAACATCTTCTATTGGTATATCTTTAATTATTGTATTTTCATACATTTCTTATTCCTCCAATCCCTATGAAAGAGACATTCTATGACTCGCTTTTGTTAGTTGCTTCATAAATTAACTTTGCAAAAGAATCCACAATTTTCTTTTCAAGTTCTTCTGGATTTTTAATTAGTTCCATGGCTTGCTTATCTACAAACTGCCAAAATGCTAGTTTCCATTTAATTTCCTTCTGTTTTAATAATATCCATCTAAATAATGTAATCATTTATTCAACATCCTCCAGTTTTTCTGTGTTTTCTTCACAATGATTCCTTATGTAATCAAGTTGTGCTGAAACAGATATAGCACATTCACACATTTTTATAAGTTTATTTCCGTCCTCAAATTCATACATCTGAATAATAGATGTTAATTTTGATAAGATTTTTTCTAGGCATTTGATTTCTATATTTTCCATAACTAAACCTGCTCAATGTAAATCACATTTTCTGACTGGCATCTGCCATATTCTTTTACCAAACACCCAATATTCAGGTTGTTCTCCTTCATGTAGCCAGTAATATGTAATTGCATCGTGTATAAACACAATGGCAAACCCCATAAAAAACCAAATAATAGAGAAAAGCAAAGAAACTTTTCCATTAAGGCATTGATAATGAAGATTGCTATAATTCCACATATTTAGGTGTAAAAAGTAATAGTCAATATTTCCAACGATAGCTTCTAAGAATGTTACCATTACAGATATAATTCCGCACTGCAAGAGTAAATCCATTTTCCATGAGAATCTGTCATTTAATGTGCCTCCTAATGTAAATATTAATCCACCAGCTACACCCATTAGCCGAAATGTCATATTTCTAAACACTACCTCAATGGCGCAGTAGAAACAAAATCCTAAGATAAACATTAATAAATTTCTGATTGTCTTATTCATTCTTCACCTCGTAATTTTACTTTAAAAGTCCAGTGATAATTATCATTTGTCCACATATCAAAATTCTTTTCAAATGGATTATATTTTGTCCTGATAATCTGTGGACTACTCTTACATATATGAATATATGTGTCTGGGCTAAGATTGTAATTTTCTGACTTTATTTTATTATCAATTTCATAAGAATACATTACTTTTCTCCATTAAACATTTTATTCGCTGCATCAGCAATGCATATAGCGTCAGACTCATCATCACCTACTTCTAGTCCATAGTAATCAGATACATATTTTATGGATTGTGCCTTTAATTGATCGCGTTTAACATTTTTCCCCTGTGAGAATGATAACTGTTTGCGCCAAGTGGTAGGTCTTATAGTATTGAATTCACATCCGTGGTTCATGCACCAAGCATAAATTACACCCTGTAATCTTGTAAGGAATCTTTGCGTCTGTGCATTCCTTAACACAACGGTTTCTTCTATATAAACAATGTTAGGCTTATAAATATCTAAAATTGTCCACAACTCATGTGACATTTCTTCAAAGCGTGAATCCATATTTTTATATTTACTACAATCTAATAAATGGTGTGCTTTATATTTACCATTATAAAAATATGCGCATCCGGATTTATTAGTTGACGAATCTATTGCCAAAAGTTTTATACTTATAATAATCGCTCCTTTACTATATCCTTTATAAAATGTCCTCTTAATAAAGGACATAATAAAAGAGCAACCTACAATGAAATCGCTCTTTCAAGATTATTCATTTTTATCTTATTTTAAATATTTTAATATAATTGCCAATCAATACAATCGGTACAAAAATTGCTGCCAGTATTAAGCTGGCAATATCAATTGCCTTACTTTTTATTTGATCAATATGATTCATTTTTTTACCATAATTCCATATATTTATTTATACAAAATGGTTCAATTATTATTAATATCAAAGACAATGACGAAAATATAATTGCCATTATTAATGCAAGCAAAAATTGTATAAGTTCTTTCATACTATTTTCCTCAAGTAAACTAAGTAATGATTTAGTTAGTGACGTTTATGTTGGCGATGACAAAAAAATCCATGTAGTAAAGGGTGGTGCTGATTCAGTTCTCCCTTTTAGTGGAACATTGATAGCACAAGAATTTAGTAAGACTGTTTTTGTTAATAGTGGTTATCAAATTCCACAAACTGTTATTGTGAGCGGAGTTACTTACAAATATGTAGGTATAAAATCATTGACTTTAAATAGTACTTTGAATAGCGGAGGTAGCTATACCATATCAGTAAGTGAAACAGGTTTTGTAAATATTAATAGCCCAGCAACAAGTGCAGTATTAAGAGGAATGGCACTATATAGCATTTAATTGGTAGTTTGGTAATCAAATTTCCATATATCTTATGGTTACAGAAACACTATTGACATCATCTGGGAAATACATATTCCTGCCGCTCATTGTCATTTGAGGAAATTGGATATCCACATTATACATTGTGTAACCAATTATCCCCACATAGGTTGTATTAGGATATGATGGGTGATGTTCTGGAAAAGTGATAGTTTTTGAACCATTCCAACCAGATACTGTCATAGTATAATCTCTAAATATTGGGCTACCTAATTTTTTTGTTACTGGATCAGCACCAGCGGAAGGTACATATGTGATGTACACCCCATCCTCCCTGGCATCCAAGCCCTTTATAGCACCGCTGTCTGTCATGGCGGTTAAATCATTACTTAATGTAACATTGTTGTTTGTGAAATAAACTGTTGTGCGTCTAATTTTGTTAATGGTCTTCCTAACTCTTATATATTCACTTTGCGAATGTCATACATAACTCTGGTATCAACTTTCTCTACCATTCTACCATCTGATAAATGATTCTCAAAATTATAATATTCACATCTGTGATATTTTTTCCCATGTATACATTTCCTTTTGAACAACTGAATGTACAAATGAGTTCTGACCTTCGGCTGACTCATATTCCTCAATCAAATCTTCTAAAGCTTCTAATTCCATGTCATTAATTTTCCCAAGAGAATGATAATATCTATAAGATTGGCTTATTTTATCTTTCAGCTCTGCCCTAATACGTTTATTATTTTTACGCTCGCTTTCCATAAAACGTTTATCTGTATTACGTTGCATGTCATCTATTTTACGTGAAATATCGGACAATGACTCTGAGAGCTTATTTTGGGCATCAGTTAATTCCTTTTGAATAGTAAATGATTGTTCACGATCATGAATTCTATTTTCCATTATTGTTTTAATATCAGATTGGTTATCTTTGATGGTTTGTAGCAACTCTTCTTTATTCTTTTTTCTATTATATAAATCATCAAATAATTCTGAAATTGTTTTTCTGTTCTTAATTAAAATCCAACAGATGAAAATAATAAGCATAAGTGCAACAATCACAATCATAGGATTTATATTTTCTAAGTACTTAGTTAATAATTCTTCCATTTTACATAATTTTGCCTTTCCTTATAAAATCGTAATGTACTTGTTAGATACATATCCAACAAAGTTATCTTTTGTTTTTACTTTGTACCAACCATTAACATCTTGCTTCATGAGATATACTTCGTCATTTACATTTAAAATTGAAACGACATTATTTGTTTTAACTTCTGGCTCTTTTCGCATATTTAATTTTGAACAATTAAATACTTTACCTTTAGCAGCAATAATATACTCTCCGAAGACATATCCCTTATCAGTCCTATACCAATTATCAGAAGTCTTGGCAATTAGTTGGACTAATTCGCCTTTTTTATATGATCCCAGTTTAGCAGAGGAAGAATTTGGCGCAGAGCGGATGTTAAGGCTTCCTGATTTAGTGTTGATTTTGCCAAGAAGTGTAACAAGTGTTTCTGAAATAGATGAAGGAGGCTTGGGAAGAGTGGAAGATTGTACATCACCATAGATAATATTCAAATCTACATTACCATTTATACCAGATACCTGTCCGCTAGAAGTATATTGCCAACCATAAATATTCCTACCAATACTTAATTTTGGATTATATTGTTCATTAGGGCTGACAGAAAAACCCATCTTACTATATCCATTGTAATACCTAGCAATCCACCACTTATCACATTTAATTTGTGAAGCATACGGTTTTATATAGGAATTATAAAATGACATTCCTGTATAAATACCAAAATCATATCCTGCATTTACAATCACATCTCTATAAGCATTAACTATATCTTTTAATAGTGATCCGATACCCTGTTGACACTTATCCTCGATATCAAGCCAAACAGTACATCTTCTACCGTTTAAAATAGACAATACTTTTTGAGCATCTATTTTAGCTTTTGCAACCGTAGTAGCATATGAGTAATTATATACGCCATTAAGTGTCACACCAGCAGATTTACA
>ERZ808054.1443-NODE-1443-length-13403-cov-11.772400_pt1 | contig 13403 bp, 3 predicted proteins | sample MGYA00380201_ERZ808054 | MGnify/ENA primary metagenome ERZ808054 (study PRJEB31490, sample SAMN06133419) | mouse gut metagenome | isolation source: Z5_2 | host: mice | place: China: Chengdu | collected 2015-05 ... | reverse complement strand
AGAGCAAGGAAGCGAGTCGGAAGAAGCAGAAAGCGCGGAAGCGGAAGCGGAAGTGAAAAGCGAAGAAGCGGAAGTGAAAAGCGAAGAAGCGGAAGCAGAGAGCCAAGTCGAAGCAGAAAGTAGGTCAGAAGGCGAAAGCGCGGAAGCGGAGAGCAAATCAGAAGTCGAGGAAAGTGAGCCGAAAAGCGGTGAAGTGGAAAGCGAAGCAGAAGCGACAAGCAAAACAGAAGTGGAAAGCGGAGCAGAAACAGAAACCAAGCTGGAAGAAGTGAGCGAGAAAGAGACAGAGGAAATCGCGCAGAAGGAAGTGGAAGCAGAAGAAACAAAGCTTGTCACAAAACTCGAAATTAAGCAGCAAGCATATGCGGCAATAAATGAGATAAAAGATGAGGCAAATAATGTTGTTTTCCAGCGTGATCTCAGCAAGGATGAACCTACCTATACGACTCAGTACAATGACCCAAGCAAATGCGGTGAATTGCAGGATAAGATTAAGGGCAATGTCACGGTTGTAGTGAATGACCAGACCATTAAAGAAGAGGATCTTGATCCCTCTATGAGCCTGAGATTCAGCTATGAGTGGAAGGGCAAAAAAGCGGATGCAGCGGAAGGGACGGAGGATCCATATACAGAAAATGTTGATGGATTTCCTACAAATGCAGGTGAGTATAGACTGTGTATTAAGGTTGAAGCTGTAGAAAAGCTCTGCGAAGAAGCAAAGTTTTATGTATATCTTACAATTAATCAGGCAGATCTTACTCTTAATTTGGATTCAAAGAATTGTTTGAATATCAATCCAGGCAAGACAGTGGCGGATCTCCAGAAACAGATCACAGAGGATTACATCCTTCAATATAAGGATGGTTCTAAGACAATTGATGATAAGACAAAGATCGTTGCGGAAAACGGTGTCAAAGTAGAAATCAAAAAGTCAGGGGAAGAGGAAGCTCTTACGCCAGAGACAAAGTTTGACACAAATGCTGAATACATTGCAGTAATTTCTTTTACACTGTTAGATGCGGTAAAGAATAATTACACAGTAGCGACAGAGAATTTCTATGTAGTCAAAGTGGGCGACCTTGTCGAAACCAAGATCGAAGTAAAAGTTGACAATGAACTGCCAATCATTGAGACTTATGACGTGGAACCTGTAGTTCTTACTGATATTTTGAAACTTACAAAAGATTATCCTAAGGTAATGATCAAGGGAAAAGACAGTGAAGAGTTTGACGAGGAGTTGACATTTGCCGAGGGCGAAGCAGTACTAGAGGCAGGGTGGTACAGACGTGAGCAGGTTGCGACAGAAGCACCAGATACGGATGAAATCACAGATACTACTGTAAGGTATGGCAAAGATAATGACAAGCAGCAGGGCTATAGATATGTAAAGCTTGATGTGGAAAACCCTGCAGATGCAGGAGACTACTATGTGATCTGGAAATATGCAGGCGATGATGGCAAGGCATATAAGAAGTCTGTCAGTGAGCCGCTGTCTGTAACGATTAAGCCGGCTCCGGTTGTTATCACAGTGACAGACAGTGCAGAGACGCTCAAAACCTTATTCCGTGAGAGAATGACCGATGGAGAGTTAAACAGAGCATATGCGCAGATCAATTACAATGTCAGCAAAGTTGGCGCGGATGGTAAGGTTGATGCTGCAAGTAATGTGAAGGATAGTGAGAGCTTCTTTGGTACATCATATGCCGCAGATGCCCAAGGCGGGAACCGCTATTATAACCCAGTATTTGTACTTGAGCGCGGTATAAAGACAAAAATAGTGGACGGAAAACCGACAGATGTTACTGATGAAAAGGACAAAGACTGGCATAGAGTTACAGGCGAAGACCTTATAAAGAGTGATGATATGTACGTATATGAGTACAGATTGATCTTTACAGGCGAGAAGGCTGTATATAATACCGCAGGCGGTGTTGATAAGAACGTGCCTATAACAGAATTGTCCACGGATTCAGCCAACAGAAATTATCTCGCGGCAACAGATTCCAAGACTCTTGCAGAAAATGCTGCGAAAGTGGAACTGCAGGACGCAAAGGATGCAGCGATTGATACTTCCGCAATTGTTGAGGCGTTCACAGGCAAGGGCACATTGGAAGAACCGGCAGTAAAGATTTATGATGAGAAACCGCTCTTTGAGAGACGTGGTGACTACAAGAAAGCAACTGTAACAGGGGCAGACAACACATCATTGTCATCAGAAGACTTGAAATATACATGGCGTAAGATTGATTTGGAAACTTACGAAGGTTATATGAAAGAGTCCGCAACTGAGAAAGAGAATCATCCATTAAATTCTGATGAGAAATATAAAAATAATTGGAATGCGATCGACTATTTGGATCATACTGGTGAAACAAACGAGACAGATGGTACACTGGTTGATACAATTGATTCTGATTTCTATGAGCTGAAGGTTGAATATAAGGATCCTACAGGAGCATATTATGCCAAGCCTGCAACTGTATATTTCAAGGTCGAGAAACAGGAAATTGTCATTGTAGCTGGTAATCAGGTTGCACAGAACGGACGCAATATAGAAAACTGGAGAGACAATGGTGGACTTGATAAAACGCTCTACAAGATTTACAAAATTCCTGAGAATGATTTTGCGAAGTATGACGGAACATCAGAGCTGAATTTGGAAGAGACTCGTGATAAGGAAGAACTTGAGTTGCTTAGCACTAATTTTACTGTTCAGAATCAGGAAAAGAATGCTGATGGAAGCAACAATAAGGACAAATACGTAGATACGACACATGAAGTCTTTGACAAAGACGCATACGTATATGGTGTTATTGCTAGAATGGATGGCAGAAACTACACAACCTTAGACGGGGATGTGAAGGACGAGGTCGAGCATAATGAGGTAGTGAGTCCGATAGAATTTACTGGTGAAGGCACACTCTATGCGAAGTTTGATAAAGAAGCAATCGAGAAAATGACTAAGATGTATGATGGGGAGCCCATTGTACTGCCTACGGAAGGATTTATCAAACTGTATTCAGATGAGGCGATGACAACGGCAAATGACGTCACTGACAAAATGTTGAATGCATATGGTGAGTATGACCCGGCAAAGGTTAGTTTATATTGGCAGAAGGTAACAGTAGGGACAGATGGTAATATTACTGCTCACGGCAATAAATACACAACGCCAAATGCTGTATGGGGCGGTAGTTATGTGCCTGTGTTGCGGTTTAAAGGCGATAAAGACTATAAACCAATTAACGTAACAGGCGTAAATAATGAGATGACTGGTGAGTCCTATAGCGAGTGGAAGTCGTTTGATGAATGCCTTGTAACGATCAAACCAATCGACATTACTATCACACCGCAGCTCAAAGAAACAAACGTTACAGCAGGTGATACAGTAGATTCTCTTCGTCTGGATGCAGATCTTACAGTAGTGAGAGCAGATGGAAGTGCAATTCCTGAGAAAGATCAGGTATTCTTCAACTATGCAGAGCTGACATCAGGCGTGTTTGATGAATATTATAGCGCTGAAAAGTTGGAAGAAAAGGATAACACTGTTTACCAGATCAGCAAGCTGGGCGGATATCCTGCATTCTGCACTGGAACAAGTGAGAAGCCATCATATCAGTATCAGATTAATGACAATGGCAAACTTACAGAGATTAAAGATGCTGGCAAGGAATATCTGAGATATGGCAGAAACTATACAGTCAGATTAAAAGGCGATCTGATTGAGCCATTAAAGAGCAGCTACAATGTTACATACGGCGCAGTAGAACGCAAAGTCGAGGAGAGAGGTCTGTCAAATGTCAGGGCAGCTAAGGAATCGGACCTGACAAGCAAGAGTGTAAAATCGATACCTTTGAAGTATGAATATAGCAATGGCACATATTCAATCAAACCACGCGAAGCTGTACCGTATTATTATGACAAGGTTGACGTGGGTGGTGTTTCAGCAACAGGAAACTACATTGCATACAATGTATATGCGCCCAAGGAGTTTTCGAGCAGCATAGACGGTGGATTTGATGCAAATAAGAAGAAATTCATTCTTGCAGAATCTGTCAAAGCAGCAGGCGGAGAAATAGTAGGGGCTACACTGAATCCGAAGGATGGACAGTGGACAATTAACTGGAAGAGTGATTCACAGTATGGACAGTACATCACCGTACTTTTCCCCGTAACAGAAGATGCAAAAGAGAGACCGTTCACAATCACATGGGAGGAAGGCTATACCGAGACATTTACACTTGCTGATGTCGAACTTGAGGCTGATTTAAAACAGGCAGTAGCGCCGAAGTCCCTCAAATTCAATGGTGTACAGAGCAAGATGGCTGTAGGTGAGACACAGCAGCTCGATGTTAAGATCACAAAGAAGCAGCTTGGCGATGTGATCAAACTCCAGTACAGAATTGCAGGTACACAAAATGAGACGAGCAATCAGTTTATCAGCATTAATCCTGATACAGGTGTAGTAACAGCGCTTCATACACAGAAGAAAGCAACCACTCAGGTTGAGGCATATCCTGTATATCGAGACAAGGATGGAAAGCTTGTAGAGATCACAGGAAAGGGTGTTAAGACTGCGAAGACAAAGATCACAGTGACAGATCTGGCCGCTCCTTCTGTAAAGAAAGTAGTCACAACAGATACAAAGGCGGATGTATATTATACAATACCAGCAAACGGATATCGCAGAGAAATCTATGTGATCGAAGCAAAGAAGGCAAAGGCGGATGTATTTGAAAGCAATATTGCGAATGTCAAGAATGGACGTTACACAGAAGCAGGATTTGCAGTAGCGCCGACATTTGTATATCCTGCGAGAGAGACGGCAAACTATGATTCCAAGACAAAGCAGACAAAAATAACAATCAGCGGATTGAAAGCTGGAAAGAACTATGTCGTATATGTAAGGAATGTCAGCCAGGCTAGAACGCTTGATGATGGTTCGTCTGTTGATCTTGCGTTTAAGGGTGGAGTGAAGAACTTCCTCGCTACGAAGTCACAGTTGACACAATTGATTCCATTCTTCAACGTAAACAGCAGCAATACACCGGATAAAAAGAATCCAGTAACGCATCCTGTTAAAGAAATATTGCCAGATGGTACAGAGAAGATTGATGATACAAAGTATGAGATTGATCTTCTGTTTGCGAAGTCTGCACAGCTCTCACTCAAGGGATGGTTTATTGAGAAAGAAAGCTATGGTGACGCGGAAGATAAGGACAGACGTGAATATGCGCTGCCGCTTACAAAGGATTTGCAGGCAACTTACCTCAATCCTAAGCTGACATATGGCGTGTTTGATGCAGTACGCGATGAGGATGATGAGCTAGATATGCCTTACGATCCGTGGTACGCTAAGATGGAATCTTCTAAGTATGCAACAATCAACAAAAAAGGTAAGCTGACAATTAAAGGAACCGATTGGAATGGTGAGAAAGAAGTAGTTATCTATGCGAAAGCAGATAATGATGTAGTCGGCTATGTACCGTTGACAATCAAAGCAGATGTAGATTCTGTAGTAGGAAAGAAAGCAAAATTAAAGGTAGGCGATGAAAAGCCATTATCAGATTTTCTTGAATACAAACAGGGAAAGAAGAAAGTGCCAAATTATCGTTCGAGCAAGATCATGATCACAGACGAGATGATTCAGGCAGCAGCGAATGCTGGATACAAGATTTATGATGTGATTGACGAACATGAAGAGATGTGGAACGGCAATGGTGACTGGGCAAATACAGGCAGCTCTTCAGTAGACAATGGCAAGAATCAACATCATATATGGTATATCAAGGCAGTATCGCCGAACAAGAGTCCATTCAGACTGGATATTACGGATCAGAAGAGCAGCGGCGAACCAATGACAGCGACTGTAACATTGACATCGGCGCCAATCGAGGCGGTAAAGAGCTTAAAGGTATCTTATGTAGATGACAAGAATATCACAATCAGCTTCAAACATGCAGGCAAGCCGCAGGGATTTGAAGTAGAGGTGGTAGATGCGAGAAACAGTGTAATTCAAAAGAAGTTTGTACCGAATAACGTTGTGAAAGGTATGCATACATATGTTGATGCGACAGAGCCAGCATATATGCAGAATCGTGAGAAGTGGAATCTGAACAATCTGTATGGTGATAAGCTTGTTTATTTTGAGAAGACGAAGAACTATGCATATACAATCAGCAATGATAAGCTTCTCAGACTTTCATCGTATACAGTTAAGGTAACACCTGTATATGAGAATCAGAGGCCCAAGACAGTTTCTAAGAAGGTTAAGATGACCAATATTCCGGCAGCTCGAGAGATCAATTTGGATGCGTTTGGCGATAATGTTAAGGGCGGAATGAATATAGGATATGATGCCTATAGCCAAATTGCAACAAATGGAGAAGCGTTGGGAACCGTTGGCGAAGTAGTGGCTTTATATCACAAACCATTCTTTACCGCTGGCAATACTTACACATTGCAGGCAGCTCCAAATGATGATGCAAAAGCCAGAGTGACAGATACCCTTACATGGAAGAGCAGCAATAAAAAGGTTGCCACCATTAAGTCAAAACCGGGTACATACACTGCAACAATGAAAGCAGTGAAGTCTGGTACAACCACAATTACTGTAACATCTAAGATTACAAAGAAAGTCATTGCAAGATATGACATCATGGTTAAGGCAACAGGTAATGCTGATGGATTTGGCGGAGATTTTGAGCAGGCAGCAGATGACAGCTTCTACAAGGATGTTCTTGCAGTATGGGATCCGTTCTATGAAGGAAGACTCGAAGTGCTCTCCGTTGCGAATCCTATCACAGTAAATGCCGACTCTGAGAAGTACGACAGAACTTGGGTAACATTTACGGCACCTGCATTTGGTGAGTATACATTTGAGTGTAGCAGCCCAGTTGATGTATTTGATAGCAATGGAAAATGGATGGGTACAATTAAGAAAGGTATAATGGCAGATGATATTGTCGAGGAAGGTATTGACAATCAGATTATACTTGAAAAAGATCAAAAGATCTATATGAGAATAAGAGGAAGCTTTACATTAGTTGTAACCGACTCTACAAGCTATAGAATGCTTTCAGCATCCAACGATGCAGAAAATGCACTCGAAGTAAAAGCGAACGAATGGGTAACATTTACAGCATCAGAAGATAATTACTATTCATTCGGACCAGCAGAAGTAATAAGTGAATTTAGGTTCAACAATAAGCCTGTTGATATGTCAACAGTTCAGGCAGGCGATACAGTAACAGTTGGAAAATCAAACATTTTGACAAAAGCGTATAGCTTAAAGGCAGGCGAGACATTATTTATTAAGACTGCGAAGGCAGGAAAACTTTTTGTAGAGTACAGAAAACTTTCAAAGCCTGAGATGGAGCTTGATCTGAAAGACAGAGCAAACGTAAAGGTAGATCTTAAGCTGGATAACATGACAGAGTATGTGAAGTTTACAGCGCCGACAACAAACAGATATGACTTTGCAACAAAGCGTACAGCAAATGTTGAGATTACTGTATACGAAGCAAATGGCAATACAGATTACTTTGGTCAGGATAAGAATATCGTACCGAAGAATGCAGTTGTGCAGCTAAATGCAGAAGGCGATGCGGCTGAGAAGCCAGTAGAGGAGACAACAACTCTCTACATGCAGGAAGGTCAGACAATTATCTTTAAGTTTACCGTCAAAGACGGAAAAGATGGATTGAAGGATGATCAGCTGGATGCAAACGGCAAAGAGACATTTAATAAGAAGGCAGAAGCAGAGGTATCAGTATCTGCACCTGAAATTAAAGCAATTGAGCCAAATAAGAATGACACGATCACAAAAGAGAAGGTAGCAACATATGCGTTTACGATTCCTAAGGATGCCAAGAAGGTTCATTATACATTCAAGGTGGAAGGAACTGACGCTGAGACAAAATATTTAGACAGCAAGGGCAAGGAATTGAACAATATCTACACAATTGTTGTTGACAAAGATTCTAAGGTTTCTGGTATTTCATATGCAAATAGCGAAAATCAGAAGACATTCAAGACAGGCGATACAATCTATGTGGTTGTAAAGGCTTCGGCAGATGCGGATGCAAAATTCAGCGTGACATCAGTAGCGCCAAAGGCAATTGCGGCAGATCAGCCAGACGGCATCAAGGTTCAGAACGGCAGCGGAAGCTTCTGGTATACGTTTACGGCAACAGCAGACGGCGTATATGAATTTGGTGCAGACGCAAAATCGAATGAAGCAGCTCCAACACATCAGGTTTCTGTTTCAAATGTATCTGCTGTAAAGGAATTGAAGGTTGGACAGACAATAGACTTTAAAGTTAATGTAACTGATGTTGAGGAGCCAGATGAAAGCAAAGTAACCACAACAGATGTGACAGTGTTTGTAAAGACTAGAAAGGCTGAGCCAGCAGGGGCAGAGAATACAATTTCAGTTGCCAAGAAGGAGACAAAATATTATAGCTTTACTGCGATGACAAACGACACCTATACGGTGAAGTGGGAGCCTACAGTTGATCCAAATGCTACAGTGAATGCAGATATTGAAGTTAACTATAGCGAAGATGGTTTAGTAGGACCATACAAGAACTTGAATGGTACGAAAACATTTTCGTTAGGTGCAGGAAAGACTGTATATATCGAGGTAAAGGAAAAAGATGCGGCAGCCGGAAGCGGTAAATTAACGATCACAGCTAAGAATGCATCATCAGAAAACCTTAAGAGTGGTATAGCAGGAACATATAAGCTCAAGGCGAATGAATTAAAGACATTTAAGTTCACGGCACCTACAGCACAGACTGCTGATGCTGAGGAGTATTCAATCAGTGTAACAACACCGAAGTTTGATGCCCAGGCAGAGAATCCGGTGAACGTTGTACCGACAGTTACTGTAGTTGATGCGGACAAAAATAGTAAAAATGTTACTTCTATAGCGAGCAGTAATACAGAAGGCTTACATGTTATGAAGGTTGCGCTGAAGAAGAGCGAGACAGTCATTATGACATTAAGCGTTGACACAGATGCAGAGGGAACAATCCTTGTACAGCCTCGTACACCGGCAGAGCCTAAGACAATCACAAGTACAGGCGATGACAAGGTATCGGCTGCAAAGAATGCATACTATAAGTTTACGGCGCCGAAGTATGGCAGATATCACTTTGAGGCAGTACCAGCAGAGAATAACAGTGCGAAGATCAAGACAGTTAAGAAAAATAGCAGCAAGATAAATTACGCGAGCAATGATTATGTAGTTCTTGACGAGGGTGACGATCTGTATATTACAGTAGGAACCAACGCAGTAACAGATCAGACAGCGCCGCTTAAAGTAGCAGAGGTAGCACCAAAAGCAATTTCAGCAGTAGATACAGACTTTGAGGTAACAATTCCTGCGAATTCTTATGAGTTCTACAGATTTGAGGCGCCTGCTCATGCGTCATACACATTTGAGGTAACAGAAACTACGGCTGGTAGTTCAACAGTACGGCTCTATGATATGAAGACAAATAATACATTGTCTAATTCTACATTAGATCAGAAGGACGAAGTGTTGGTAGTCATGAAGGCTTCCGGGGTTGAGACAAAGTTCAAGTACAAGGTTAGTAAGAAAGACATTACAATGCTTTCGGCAGATGGTGCAGAGAAGTCTGTTGACTTAAAGGCAGGCGAGAGTGCAGTATTTGAGTTCCCTGTACAGAACGCGGATATGTATGTATTCGAGATTACAGGAAAAGTTACACATAACGGTTTAGTACCTAGTGGAAGAGCAGCGGAAGCGATAGCAGGCAACAGACATGAGGGTACAACAGAAAACGGTTATTATATTGTGAACGAATATGATAAGACAGCAAGGAGTGAGACGTTCACAGTGACAGCAACCGAGGATACGAAAGCTTCTGTCAAGGTAACAAAGGCTGTAGTAGAGACATTGACAGCAGATGCAGCAGAGAAGACGATCGAGATCAATGAGGGCGAGTGCAGATTCGTGAAGTTTATACCAACGGTACGAGGAAGATATACACTCACAGTGGGTGATAATGTATCAGGAGGATTTAGCGACATAGTACTGGCAGCAGATGCACCTACGTATAAATTGCACAAGCTTGAAGTTACAGGCTCACCTGAGAGCAAGAAGGCTACAGCAAAGGTAAAGGTTACTACAGTTAAGGCTGAAGCAATCAATGCAACAAAGTCATTTAAGGCTCCAGCGATGGGTGCTGTATGGTTTGAGTTTACAGCACCAAACAACGCGAAGTATGAGTTTGTAGTGAACGACAAAGACAATAAAGCTAAAGTTATTGATGTTGAAAAGTACGCAGTAATTGATGATAATACAAGTACAGTGAGTCGATCAGTAATGGCAAAGGGTGACAAGGTTATCATTAAAGTACCAAGCGAAGCAGCAGCAAAAGACACAGACTTAACACTTGATGTTAAGGAAATCAAACCAGTATCAGATAAGACATTCTGGGATGTGAAGTTTAGCGGTAAAGTTTATCCGGTATCCTTCGAGGCAGAGAAAGACGAGACTTATATTGTAACCATCGCACGCAAGGGTGACGAGAAGACTACTTACAGTGTTGATGCATTCATAGTTGATGAAGAGTCAGAGAATGGACGCAGATTACTTGGAACAGCTACTCTTGACGATGAAAATGAAAGTGAGATTACAATAACACCTCAGAAGGAAAAAGCAACAGTTAACTTAGAAATTAGTGTAGCTGATTCATTGTCGGATAACTCTAATGTTCTTGTAATCGTAGAGAAAGTAGAGAAGAAGACAGAGGATAACCCACAGAATCCAGATGGTGGAACAACACCAGATGATACTACGCAGAACCCGGATGGTGGAACAACACCAGATGATACTACGCAGAACCCGGATGGTGGAACAACACCAGATGATACTACTCAGACACCAGAAGCGTAAAATTTGATATTAGTTTAGTTATCATAACCCCGTATGGATTTATTCCATGCGGGGTTATACTATTAAGATTCATCATCAAACTACATAAAAGCGGATACCATAGACAATAGGGTATCTGCTTTTTAAATTTGTTTGGATAATTGTTCTGATTTACTGCGATGAGCGCCTTATATACTGCGGATCGTGACTGAACATGGTGTCAATGTTGCATAGGAATCGCTGCTATGCTATACTGAAATAGATCAAAGAGATACGATGTGATAATACAAATAGGATGGAGATACGATATGAAGACACCCGCAGAACAAACGGCGCTCATCCAGAGCCTTAATGTAATAGACGACACTTTTTTTCATAAGATCGCAGAGGACCATGAAGTGTGTGAAGAAATACTGCGAATTATTTTGGAGATGCCGCATTTAAAAGTAGTACAGTGCCAGGTACAGCGTTTCCTGCGAAATAACGGTGCTCATTCTGTGGTACTGGATGCGTTGTGCGAGTTAGAGGATGGTTCGGCAGCAAATATTGAGGTGCAGAAGGCGGATGATGACAACCATCAGAAGCGGATGCGTTTTAACCAATCGAATATAGATACACTGTTCACAGAGAAGGGGATTAAGTATAAAGCGCTTCCAGATGTATATATGGTATTTATCTCAAAATTTGATTTGTTTGGAAAGGGCAGGACGATCTATCACATAGACAGAGTGATTCGCGAGACGGGGGACATTGCCGAGAACGGTGTCCATGAAATCTACGTGAATACAGATGTGGATGATCAGACAACGATTGCGGAGCTCATGCAGTATTTCAAAGAGAGCAAGGGCACCCATGAGAAATTTATAAAATTATGTAACAGAGTAGCGTATTATAAATATGAAAGGGAAGGTGTAAAGATTATGGCGACATTGTTTGAACAGTATGTAGAGGAGGAAAGAATCGAGGCGAGAATGGAAGAACAAAAGAAGGGAATAAAAAATATAGCGGAAATTTATTATCAATTCAAACACAATGCGTCCGCAGCAAAGAAAGCCGTAATGGAAAAGTATCCGAGCGTTGGTGAGGAGGAGATCGATCAAATAATAGATGCAGTATATGAAAATAAGAAGTAGAATTTTTTTAGCTGTTAGAAGCTGCACGCCATACGCTGCTGTCGGATAAAATGGGATTCCATTTCTGTGAGCTTTCCCAATTGCCGTCTGATGTGGAGGAACTGGTCTCACAAAACAGAAACTGGTATTAAGTCCATACATGGAAATATATGATTTAGTAATTCCAAAAGACAATCTTCTAAGGCAGATAAAAGAACTTGTAGATTTTGGATTTGCTTATTTCCAAAACAGTACAGCTTGCATTGGAGAAAGGAATCATAAAATCAAATTCTATTATTGTTGACGCTACACATACAAAATCCAGATATAATCAAAAAACACCCAGACAAGCCCTTCAGGAACAATCAAAAACCATGGGGGTTTTGTAGTAATTTTTATTGTTGGAAACAAAGAGATATGATATAATAGCGATGAAAATATCTGTCATGAGGTGAGACAACGGATCAGGAAACAGTAGCAGCAGATTGAATTAAGAGAGGGCTTTGTAGCTAATATGTTTTAGTAGATGACAGAGTGGAAACAAAAAGGCAGGTGAATATATGTCTATTACAGGATATTATGATGGAACGGCGATTCGTGTAGAAGAACCGTTACAGATGAATCAAAAAGTTATTGTTATTCCAATAGAAAGCGAAATAAGTTTTGGGGAATCTGCGGAAGGCGGGCTTCATCGATACGCAAATCCGGCGTTGATACAGCAAGAAAAGGATGTGTGGAGAAAGGCGGCGATAAAGAAGCATGGAGGAGAATAAATATCTTTTGGATGCAAATGCGATACTGAGATTTTTATTGCAGGATATAGAAGAACAGTTTCGATATGTAAGAGCAGCTATTAGAAATAATAATTGCTATATCACATTGGAAGTGTTGGCGGAAGTGTGCTATGTACTGGAAGGGCTTTATCAGGTTTCCAGAGAAGATATTATATGCAATTTCCGTAAACTGAACAATGATGTGGTGATTTTAAATGCAGATGTAGTGCTTAGAGCGTTAGAGATATATGATAAGACACCAAAACTTGATTTTGTGGATTGTCTCTTGTATGGATATAAAATGGAAAAAGGGGTAGGCGTAATAACTTTTGATAAAAAGCTTCAAAAAAGGCTGGAAATGATTGGAGTGAATACACAAAATTTGTGAACTTAATTATGTAAAAGACTGGAGCAAATCTGTTACTATCATACAGGTTTGCTCCAGTTTCGTAGAGGTCAGACAACGATTGCGGAGCTCATGCAGTATTTCAAAGAGAGCAAGGGCATCCATGAGAAATTTATAAAACTATGCAATAGAGTAGCGTATTATAAATATGAAAGGGAAGGTGTAAAGATTATGGCGACATTGTTTGAACAGTATGTAGAGGAGGA
>ERZ808054.1442-NODE-1442-length-13407-cov-5.162716_pt1 | contig 13407 bp, 10 predicted proteins | sample MGYA00380201_ERZ808054 | MGnify/ENA primary metagenome ERZ808054 (study PRJEB31490, sample SAMN06133419) | mouse gut metagenome | isolation source: Z5_2 | host: mice | place: China: Chengdu | collected 2015-05 ... | reverse complement strand
CCTGGATGGAAAACGGCTGTTTTACAAATTTTTGACTGTACCAAGTATAGCATGGATGCCTTTACGGGGAAAGAGCAGAACCGTGCCAATGTTGTGCCAAAATCATGATATTTCAAGTTTGGGATGTTCAGATTGACTATATTTTTTAAAAGTGTTATTATAATTGCATAAAAAGATATAAAAAATGTAAATATAATAACATGATAGCAAAGAAAGGGATGGTCATATGAACAATATAGGATACAGGAATTTATTGATCCAATATATAGACAGACAGGAAGCCGGCCAGCCGATTTTGACAGCTCAGATCACAAAGTATGTTGCAAAAGAAACAGGCCTGGATGAAACAGACGTAAAAAAAGCGGTTAATGTGAATATGGCAAGACTGGAAAGGGCAGATAAGATCCTGCGGATAGAAAAGGGTGTCTATTGTAAAAAGATCAAAACGGCATTTGGATATTATACACCTGACAGGGAAACTTTATTCTGCAGGCAGTTGCTGTATGATGAGGATGATGTGATCGGATATGAAACAGGGTTGTCTGTGCTGAACCGTTTAGGCCTGGTGTCCCAGATGCCAAAAAGGAAATACATTGCGACAAACCGGTACACCAAAAGAGTACCCGCCGGTATACAGGTTGAGATAAAAAGACCTTCTGTAAATGTAAACCGCTCTAATTACCGTTATCTCCAGGTCCTGGATGTGATAAGAGATCTGGATCATGCCCCGGTTGATGCCGCAAAGCCGGAAGAACTGCTAAAGGGAACGGTAAAAACATTAGAACTTGACACAGATATCCTGATTTATATGGCAAGGAAGTTTTACAATCCGGGAATACTGATCAAAACAATCGATATTATGCTGGGAGGGCTTTATGAAACTGCACAGGGATAAATTTTCATTTTTAAATATCATCGGGCTTATTCATGGCGTCACCGGAATAAGGGAAGACATACTGGAGAAAGACTACTATGTTACGCTTCTTTTAAGGGAATTATCAGAAAAACAGGAAACCCTTCCTGCATATTTTAAAGGGGGAACGGCTTTATATAAGGCCCAGAAAAGTATCCGCCGTTTTTCTGAGGACATTGATCTGACGATATGTATTGATAACTGCAGCGGGAGCCAGGCAAAAAAGCGTTTGGAAACCGCGACTAAAAAATATCTTTCGCTGCCCAGGACTTCCAGAAAGGAACTGGAAGATGACAGAAAAGGAAGCATTACAGCGGTCTATGATTATACACCTGCAGTGACGGTGGATACAGATGATCCTCTCCAGAGGTTTGGTTATGTCAAAGTGGAAGGAACTTCGTTTACTGTAAGCGAACCGTTTTCCACGCTGGAAATTGAACCTATTATATACACATATGCCACAGAAGAACAGAGATCTATCCTGCGGGAACAGTTCGAGGTAATGCCGTTCCCGATAAAAACGATCCGTCTGGAAAGGATTTTTGCAGATAAAATATTTGCAGCAGAATTTTATTATGAACGTGCAATGTATTTTGATGTTGCAAAGCATATCTATGATGTGGGTGTTATGCTGAGCCTGCAGCCAATTCAGGATATGCTGGGGAATACTGGTCTGTTTCTTGAAATGTCTGGATATAAGAGATTGGAAGAAACACGGAGGACGGGCAGTGATCTGGCAGATAAGAAATTTTCTGATTTTGGAGTATTCCGTGGATTGGCAGACAGTATGGGTATTAGGGAAGCATATCAGAACATGCGGAGGAATTATGTCTTTTCAGAAAAAGATTTACTGTCATTTGAATTTGTTACAAGTCAGTGGAAAAAGCTGTACGATATCTTGAGTGATATGGAAAGGATCTGACAGTTTTATAACGCTGGCATAAAAGCAGGTTCAATCGAAGAATTCCAGAGGGCAATGTAACGGATTTATTTCCGATTTTACTAAATTTGATAAATATTTTATTGACGAAATAATCAAGCGTTTGTTACAATTAAACAAAGCATAGAAGTTCTAACGGAAATTCATTCTATTATCTGAATTGTCTTGCAGGCATCCTGGTGAAGGTATGCCATCTGTTTTAGAAGTCCTTGCTTTATTACCAATATTAATTAAATAAGGCAGGGAACGGATAAAGCGTTATAGGACAGAGAATTCATAATTCTTTCGCACAGGTCAGTATCCCTGCCAGTCTGCGAAAGGAGAATGAATGGAAAAAACTGAAAAGAAAAACACCGCAGATACCAGCCAGGAATCGAAGGATATTGTGGAAAAGGAATTCATATCTTTCCCAGATATTGCAGCGGATGTGATCAATGTGCTTTTATATCAGGGCAACGAGATAACAACGGCAGAAAGCCTGCTGGACGGACCGACGGAGACAGTTTACCAGGGAGCCGGAAGGCTGCGGAACCAGCTTGAGGATCTGTGCAAGTATGAGATGGCAGACGGGAAGGTAAGCATTATGTACCTGATTGCCAACCAGAGCAAGGTAGACAAGAAAATGTTGCTGAGAAAAGCCGGATACGTGGGCGGTGCATACAGGGAACAGTATGACAGCAGTGCAGACGCATTCCCGGTAATCGAGTTTGTGCTGCACTGGGGAAGCGCCAGATGGGAGGATAACCGGGATACATGGAGCCTGTTTGAGGGCTGGCATTTCCCAAAAGAAAAATGGGAATACGTTGACAAGATGAAGCTCCATCTTTTTGAAATGAGATACCTGCCCGAAAGAGTGCGGAAGCTTTTCAAAAGCGATATGCGGATCGTGGTGGATTACCTTGCAGAAGGAGACGGCTACCGCTCCGACAGGAAGATAGTACACAAAGCAGCGTTGATCAAGATAATCAAGGCACTTTCGGGCGAGAAGGCAACGGACGAGGAAGTTAACAACTGGCTGGAAGAATGCCAGATTAAAGAGGAGGACGAGGTTACAGTGTGCGAATTATTTGACCAGTATGAGAGAAAAGGAAAAACACAAGGAAAAATCGAAGGAAAAGTCGAGGATATCTTAGAGCTTCTTGAGGATTACGGAGAAATCCCGGGGAAAATCAGGGAAAGGATCTTTGGCGAGAAGGATCTGGCAGTGCTAAAACGCTGGCATAAGACTGCGGCAAAAGCAGGTTCAATCGAAGAATTTCAGAGGGCAATGTAACAAGACCAGCATAGATGGCAAGGCGCTGCTGCGGAAAGCCGGATACACAGGGGACAAGAGAAAATAACCCTAAGCCCCATCCGCACAGATGGATGGGGCGGTGCCATTGTTTATGTCTTTATGAATATGTCTATTTGAGGTATGACCGTTAAAATTGCTTTGCGCCTTTCTGGATCAATCCGGCTCCATAAATGGTCTATGATCACATTTTCAATGTGTTCGGTTTCCAAAAACAGACTTGGCTTGCATCCTGTTGTCTGGTAAATGCCAAGAAGCAGTTCTGTATCTGGATAAATCTGGGCTTTTTCAAGGGCACGGTATTTTTTGATGTTAACCCCAAGTTTGTCAGCCATCGAAATTTGTGCTTCGCCTGTAATCTTTCTGATTTCATACATGATGGAATCATTTGCTTCATTGCCGCTTTTCATCTTTAAAATGCTAAGCTCGCATTTCTCTTCCAAGCTTAACTCAGGAACAGATTTTTCGATTTCCATGGCAAGCGCCCATGTGATAAATTCCAGCATAGGCTTATAGTAGTTCGTTTCTGCTCTTTTTAGAATCTCTGTAAGTTCCGATGTCTCATATTTAGAGGTCTCTCCTGTCAGAAGATAATCTACATCCCAGCCCATTGACTTAAAAACAACCAAAGATTTATAAGGCACGATAGTCTTGCCAAGCTCCTGCTTGCTCAATTGGCTCTGGGTGATTCCGAGCAGCTCGCTGGTCATTTCCTGCGTCATATTAAGCCGGAGTCTGTATTGGCTCAGTCTTTTCAAGAATTTTTCATAGTAGCTGTTCACGCACAATACCTCGTAAAATATTCGTTGATAGTACCTTAATAATTTTACGAGATTAGATGTTTCCCACCTTATACCTGTATTTGACTATTGCGCATTATAGCGATTGAGACAATACCAAATTTGGAACTACTAATCTTATTCTTTTGTTATTTTGAAAAAGTAAAAGTAAAATCACTCCCGGCTTTCACCTGGTATACATCCCGGAAATTTCCCTGATTGATCCCCAGTTCAATATAGTTAGTGGAAGAATCAAAGAGAATCGGATCGCCAACTTCTACAAATCCGAAGGATTTCTCATAGAGGACTTCCTGATTGAAATAAACCGTTCCTTTATTAGACAGCGTTACATGAACTTTTTCTCCATGCTGGTAGCCTGCAGCTTTAAAATCGCTGGAAAGGATATTCAGTGCGATGCTTCCAAAAGGATCGCTGACGCTGGAAACAATGCCGGTTATGGTTGTGCCGTTTATCTGGGCTTTGATCATATCCTGCTGAAACAGGACGATCTCTTCCAAAGGATAGGAAGGACCAACGCCGCTGTAATCGATCACCCCGGCAGCCAGCTTTGCAGCGGTGTAAGCAAAGAGATCCCTGCCGTGAAAAACAGAAATCCCTTCCGTGCCGGGATAGCGGTTAACAGTTTCATCAATTTCGCGGATTTCTTCGATACCTACCTGATAAAAAAGGTGGGTGAGGGTTCCGTTGTCGGGTGTCACGATATAATTCCCATCTTTTAATTTAGCCACGCAGGCACGTCTGTTGGTGCCTACGCCGGGATCTACTACGGAAACAAACACGGTTCCCTTAGGCCAGAAAGGCTCCACATACATGATTTCCCGGGAAGCGGCTAAGATATTATATTGTTCGATTTCGTGGGTGATGTCCACGCATTCCAAATCAGGGTCTACCTGTTTGCAGACGCCTCTCATGGCGGCGACAGCGCCCCACTTCAGACCGAAGTCAGTCTGCCAGACAATACATGGTTTCATAATTTTCCTCTTTTCTAAGGAACTGTAGTTCCTGTATAATAAATTTCTGATGTCGTTTACTGTAGTTTAAAGAAGCGCGATGCGCTTCATGGCTTCATAGTAAATTTCAAGGACTTTGCCTGCATAATCAAGGGAGACGGATTCGTCTGCCTGATGGGCCAGAAGAGGTTCCGCCGTTCCTGCCGGACCGAAAGCAACACAATGTCCGAATACCTTGCTGTAGGACACTCCGCCGGAGATAATCGGATCGCTGTAATCCCCGGTCTTTTCCCGGTAGGTAGATAAAAGTGCATTTACATAGGGATCCTCCGGGTCATTCATGGTAGGAGGAGAATCATAGTCCAAAGACAGCTTCAGGCTGCATTTGGAAGATAATTTGTCCGTACATTCTGCGGAAGACATGCCAAAAGGATACCTGGCATCTACCTCGCCGTAACAGGCTCCATTTTCTATCCGGAAAATACCTAGGTTCATGGTATAAGCAGCCGGATTGCCGTCAGGCGTTTTGATACCGATGGTTCGACCGTGAAAATCCTCAAAGCACTGGTGAAGGTTGTCCATCAATGAGTCTCCGCATTCTTTTAAAAGAGAGAATAGTGCTATTGTGGCACTGCAGCCTTCTTCCGGGGTGGAAGCATGGGCTGCTTTTCCGGTGACTTTCAGACAAGTTTTGCCGTCTTTTTCCGAGATATCACAGGGGATGTTCTTGCTGTGGGCAAGCTCCTTTAATTTTGCAGTATAGCGGTTATCCTTGAGCAGGGCAGTGGCAACCGGGGCAACTACGTTACACTGGACGCCGCAGTCCATCTTTTCAATGATGCTGTTCTTGGCATCACCAGAGGCAGCGTCAGGAGCGGTATCATATTTCCCGGAAAGCCGCCACATCAAAGAGCCCTTTTCGCCGATTGCCATGGGGAAAAACCCATCAGGCGTAAATGCAAAGGCAGGCATACCGGCTTTGGAGACATAGTAAAACATATCGTTCATTGTGCGCTCTTCATCAGTTCCAAGAACGATACGAAGCTCCCTTTTTAAAGGAAGATGTTCATCTCGGATCAGTTTTAAGGCAAGATAAGTAAGAAAAGCGGGAGCCTTCATATCCTGGCTCCCTCTTCCATAAAGCCTTCCGTCCTTCACTTCCCCGCAGAAGGGGGGAATCGTCCACCCCATGCCTGGTTCTACTACGTCAAGGTGGGATACCACATCTATCCTCTCGTTTTGCATTGCAGGGGATGATGCGTCTGTTTGTTGCTCTCCTTGCACAGACCCATCTTTTATTCGGATTGCAATGGCATGTCCGTCATAGGTCAGAATCTCAAATCCGTCCTTTTTCGCCAGATCAGCCATGTAAGTGAGGGCATCCGCAACACCCTTGCCGCAGGGGGCTTCGTCAGTGATGGTTTTCGCATCGTAAACAGAAGGAATTTTGATTAAGTTTTGCAGATCAGTTAAATGATCCAGAAAATATTGCTGAAAATTTATATCCATGGCGCCCATACCTGAAATTCCGGCGGAAAAACGATCCGGCAGAAAATGACAGCTAAAATAGCAAGATAGATCAAAATATAAAATATCTTCATCTTGCGGTCATTTGGAGTTTCTTCATGTTCCGAGTAATAGGTTCTGGTTTTTCCTTTTCCATATCCCCGAAGATCCATGGCGTTGGCGATATTGCCTACCCGCTCAAAGGAAATGATGATCAGGGGGATCAGGATCAGGATATATTGCTTTAACCGGGTAAATAATCCTGTCCGCTTGGAGTCTAATTCCATACCTCTTGCCTGCATGGAGATTTTAATATCTGAAAAATCTCTGGAAATATCCGGTATGTACCGAAAGGCAATGGAAACAATAGTTGCTATCTTGTAGGGTACTTTAATGGAATATAATCCGGCTGCAATCTCGCTTGGCGTGATCGCCTGTATAAAGGTCAGTGATACAATAAAACTGGCAAGAAATTTGACAAAACGGATTAAAAAGTACCACAGGGTTTCTGCAGTTACAATATATCTGGAATTAAAGGAAAACAGGACGGTTGATCCGCCTACAATGTCCCTGCCATAGTCCGGTGTAACGACCCAGATCAAAAACAGGTTAAACAGGTTGACCACGACAATAAATGCTAACAGCCCGCCGATCAGCTTCCAGTTGGGTTTGATAGATACCAGACCTGCAACGCCTAAAAGGAGAACCGGAAACAAAATACGGAAATCCCACGTGGCGATCAAAAGGATGATCAAAGCAAAAAACAGGCGGACCTTTGTGGTTCCTGATAATTTGTCAAGAAAGGTATTGCCGGGTATGACATTGATAAAAAGTCTTTTACTCATGTCCATGTGCGCGTTCCTCCCTTTCTGTCTCGATAAAGTGACGAATAAAGGATTCCGGGTCAATGCCGGTCTGCATAGCCAGTGTTACGAGAGAAGTCTGTTTCAGATTGGCCTGCGCGATAATATCGCTGTTTGACAGCACTTTGAATACATAATCATCGGCGATACACTTACTGTCGGCAAACACAATGGCACGGTCGGTATATTCAATAGCCAGATGCATATCATGGGTGATAAAGAGGATCGTGATGTTGTAATCCCTGTTCAGTTCCTCCAAGAAGCTCATAATCTCTGTATAACGGTGATAATCCTGTCCGGCAGTGGGTTCATCCAGAATGATGATCTCAGGCTGCAATGCCAGGATAGAGGCAATAGTGACACGCTTGCGCTGACCATAGCTGAGAACAGAAACAGGCCAGTTCCGCATGGGGTACAGACCGCACATTTTTAAGGTGTCGTCCACACGCTTTTTGGTTTCTTCCTGGCTGAATCCGTTTAATGTGAGGGCAAGCCGCACTTCATCGGAAATGATATCCTTGACGATCATCTGGTTGGGGTTTTGCATTACATAGCCAATTTTGGTGCCGATTTCCTTGATGGAAAGCTTCATGCAATTGGTACCGCCCATATGGATCTCGCCCTTTTGGGGTCTGATGATGCCGCAGAGCATTTTTGCCATAGTGGATTTTCCGGCACCGTTTTTACCAACAATTGCAATTTTTTCGCCGCGATGGACCTCAAAGGAAACATCATCCAAAACCTTGCGTTTTCCATAAGAGAAATCAACATGGGAAACCTGCAGGAGCAGTTCGTTCTTCACAGGAACCTGATAAGGCTTCACAGCCTTCATGTGATCGATAATCGCCTGTTTATATTTGGCAATGTCAAGTTCCTCAATATTATCAAGATGTTCTGTGTCTGAAAACTGAATGCCGGCATTTTTCAGGGCTGAAATGTAAAGCGGTTCCCGGATGCCGTGTTCCTTTAAAAGCCCGGAGCGAAGCAGTTCATCGGGTGTAGAATCCATCTGGATCTGCCCATCGTCCATCAGAATGATCCGGTCCACATGGCGGTACAAAACATCCTCCAGACGGTGTTCAATAATCAGGACAGTTTTTTCTTTTTCCCGGTAGATCTGGTCGATCAAATCCACTGCCGACATTCCCATTGCAGGGTCTAATGCGGCTAAAGGCTCGTCAAAGAGCAGTATTTCTTCTTCGTCATGCAAAATACCGGCTAAAGCCACCTTTTGTTTCTGTCCGCCTGACAGATGAAAGGGTGGCTGTGCTAAAAAATCTTCCATTCCGACTAATCTTGCTGCGTAATCAACTTTTTCAAGCATGGTAGCTCTGGCAACGGAGCGGTTTTCCAGAGAAAAGGCAATATCTTCGCCCACGGAAAGCCCTACAAACTGGGCATCCGTGTCCTGCTGGACAGTTCCTACGTGGCTGCTGAGCTCGAAAATGCTTGCATCTTTCGTTTCAATACCGGCAACCTTAAGGGAGCCGGTGATCTCTCCCTCATAGGAGAAAGGGATCAATCCGTTGATGCAATTGGCAAGGGTGGATTTCCCGCAGCCGCTTGAACCAAGGATCAAAACCTTTTCTCCCTGATAAAGAGCGAGGTTGATGTTTTTCAGCGTTGTCTCGGTTTGGGTTTTATATTTAAAACTGAAATCTTTAAATTCAACAATCGCTTTTTTCATCATACATTAATCTTCTTTAACTAAGTTGGTCTTGCCTGCATTACGCTTAGCAAGTAAGAACAGGAATGGGATGCCTACGATCAAAAGAACTGCACCGTTGGAGATGATTGCAGAAAATGCCTGCATCCAGGTAACAGTCAATTCTGAAGAGTAGAACAGGTAGGTAAGTAAAGGGGTTACAAGTCCAAATGCCACTGCATTGCCAACAATAACGGTGATAGCATAAATGATGGCATGCTTTACGGTAAAAATACCATCGTCGATCTTAGCGCCGTAAATCGGAAGCAGACCTACGAAAAAGCCAAGCACGAAGTTGCCGATAGACCAGTCAAACCAGAAACCCCATCCGCCAATCAGGTCAGCGATCACATTTCCGATTCCGGCAGCAACTGCAGCAGGCAGGGGACCAAACATTCCGGCTACTACAACTACAACGACCATGGCTGTGGTGAGGGAAGTATTGGTGAATACCTTAATTCCGCCAAATACCATCAGCACGCCGAATAAAGCGGCACCGATTGCCACACCGACAATTGTTTTGGTGTTCCATACACCAAGTAATAAAGATAGTTTACTTTTTTCTTTCATTTTACTCTCTCCTCCTATGTTGAAGAATATATAGTTTTATTACGTTTCTTATTATACAGTTGAGGAGATTAAAAAGCAATTGTAAATACGCATTTCTGTCATATTTAAAAAGATTTAGGAGACATAATACTTTGCCTGGGCATTCCACATTCTGGCATAACCTGCACCGGCGGCAAGAAGCTGCTCGTGGCTTCCCCTCTCCGTGATCCTTCCGTCCTCGAAAACAATAATGTCATCGCAGAACCGGCAGCTGCTCATCCGGTGGGAAATATAGACACTGGTTTTGCCCTCCACCATTTTGTTAAAATGGGCATAAACTTCCGCCTCTGCTTTCGGGTCAAGGGCTGCCGTGGGCTCATCTAAAATCACCACAGGCGCATTCTTATAAAGCGCTCTTGCAAGGGCAAGCTTCTGGGCTTCCCCGCCGCTGATCTCCACACCGTCCTCCAGATTTTTGTATAGAAAAGTATCTAAGCCTTCCGGCATTCCCTTTACCAGCTCGCTGGCATCCGCCTGCCGCAGGGATTCCCAGATCCGGTCTTCCTGACGGTCAAAGCCTGCCGTAATATTTTCCCATACAGGAAAGGCAAAAAGTCTGAAATCCTGAAAAACTACCCCGAAAAGGCGGCGGTACTCTTTTTCGTCATATTTTCGGATATCAATGCCATTCAAAGTGATCCGCCCTTCGGTTGGTTCGTAAAGACGGCACAGGAGCTTGATAAAGGTGGTTTTCCCGGCACCGTTTTTTCCGACCACTGCCAGCTTTCCCTTTATGTGAAATTTGCAGTTTACATCCTTTAGCACAAGCCGCTCGTTTCCCGGATAATGGAAGCTGACATGCTCAAAAGCAAGCTCGTATTCTCCGTCTTCCCGCTTTTCGACAGGGATGGAACCTTTTTCATGCAGACTTTCCACGTCAAGAAAAGCTAAAAATTCTTCCATATAGGTACAGACCTTCCGAAGCCTCTCATGGCTTGAAATGATGGTAAAGCAGGCATTGCCGAATTGGTTTAATACCCCGGCGTAGCGTGTGAAAGCGCCTACAGTGATTGCCCCGGTCACCGTCTTTAAGGCAACCAGCAGGTAAGACAGTATGGTAAAAAAGCTGTTTACCAGCTTGTTGGCATCGTTTTCCTGTCTTTCTGTTTTGCACATTTTTTTAAAATAAGCTATAGACTGTGTCTGGTTAAGCTGCGTGTTTTCAAGGATCATTTCCTGCATATGGTAAATGCGGATTATTTTTGCCGCTTTTACATTGCCATAAACCTGCCCCATAAAATAGCTCAGCTTGTTTTCCACACCGGTATGGGAATCAAAAATTTCTTTTTGCCTCTTGGCGAAGCGCTGAAATATCCGGAAGGAGCAAAGAATCATCCCGGCAAGGACTAGGGTAAATAGTAAAACGGAAGGAAAGGGCATGGCAAGGACGACCGGAAATCCTTTGGCTGCTGCCGGCTTAGCCAGGCATAAGTACACTACCAGGGAAACTGATAATAATATATGGAGAACTGACCTGAGAAGATTACAGTAATTCACCAAAAGCACGCCGAGACTGCCATACATATCTGCGGTCCGTTCGGAAAAGAGGATTTTTTCTGCAATTTCCGGCTTTTCCATGGTCTCGTAGTCCAGAGAAAAGGCTTTTTCGCGCAGCCATACATAAAAAATGATCCAGATTTTATTCTCCATTCCCTTAAATTTTCTTTTAATGGCATGGAGCATCACGCTGAAAGCCAGATTGACAAAAAGCAGCCATGCCGTCAAGGTGATTGCTCTGGGGAAATTGTTTGCAAGTAAGCTGTCAATTAGTTCGGCTGTCAGAAATAAGCCTGCATAAATCGGTACCAGTGAAAGGCATACTTCCAGCATATGTAGCGGAATGATGGCAGAATCCACGCTATGGATTTTTTTCAGCAGCCGAAATCCGATTTTATGGATGGAAATAAATTCATGCATAGATTTCTTCCTCCTTTTTCTTTTGCTGATAATACCTTGCCTGAAGAGTAAACAATTCCGCATAGGAACCGCCTTTTTTCATCAGGCTTTCATGATCCCCTTCCTCGATAATGGTTCCTTTTTCCATAAAAAGGATGCGCTCGCAAAAGCGGGTGGAGCTAAGCCTGTGGGAAATGAAAATCCCTGTCTTCCCATGGATCAGCTCGTCATATTTTTCGTACATCTCACTTTCTGCAATAGGGTCAAGGGCGGCGGTTGGCTCGTCTAGGATTACAACAGGAGAATCTTTATAAAGAGCCCTTGCCAGCATCAGCTTTTGCAGTTCTCCGCCGGAAAGGGTCACTCCCGAATCATCCAGATCCTTGTTCATTGCGGTGTGGATTCCTTTTGGAAGCTTTTCGACCGCTTCCCAAAGACCTGCTTTTGACAAGCTGTCTTTCAGCTTTGCCTCGTCTGCCTGATTTTCCTTGGAGCAGGAAATGTTTGCAGCAAGCGGAAAGGAGAAGGCAAATACTTCCTGGAACACGATGGAAAATTCTTTAAATACTTCTTCCGGGGATAAGGTCTGCAGATCCTGCCCATCCAGATAAATCTTGCCGCCAGTAGGACGGCAAAGACCACATAAAAGCTTGATCAGCGTGGTTTTTCCGGCTCCGTTTAAGCCCACTAAAGCCAGCTTTTCGCCTGGTCCGATGGTCAGGTTCAGATTATGGATGGTATCAGCCTCGCTTCCTTCATACCGGAAACACACATTTTCCAGACGTATTTCATGTACTTTCCCTGGAGCATGGGGCATGGTTTTCCCTTCCTTTTCCTGTTCCCCGAAATCCATGAAATCCCGGTAGCCGGATATTAATTTCTCATCTGTTAAAATCTGGCGCAGCGCTTCGAACAAACCGTTCATCCATGCTTCAAATCCCGCTACAATGCCAATATAAAGTAAAAATACCGGGAGAGTCAGATTTCCCAGGATCATTTCCCTGATCAGATAACCATAGACCAGAATATTCCGTCCAAAGGAAAAAAGCTTTTCTGCAATGCCTGTCGCCATGAAACCTGTCTCTTCTTTGTCAATGAGCGCCACGATCCGGTCAATGCTCTCATAAAAACGCCGGAGAAACCATTGCCCCATTTGATAGATGCGGATGTCCTTTCCACCTTCGGGAAGAATGGACTCCCGGCGCAGATATTGAAATCCCTGCCAGTTTTTTTCTATCTCATCTTCCAGTTTAAAGGTGCGTTTTCCTGCCAGAAAATGGAGGTAAGAAGTAAGCGCGGTCTGGGCAATGAGGAGAAGCAGTAAAAGAAGGCTGCTTTTTCCCACAATGATTCCATATAAGATCAGACCGCCCAAATTGGCTGACAAATCCAGATAATTTTTGGCATAAGCTTCGATGCCCCGGTTGTTACCGGAATAAAGATTTCGGGTTGCGGTCTCTTTCTTTTTTTGTCCGGCGGAGCTTTCCAGACTTTGTCCGTCCATGTAAAGAATTTTCTGGTAATATTCGGTCATCATATGACAACGGAACATAAACAGAATTTCAGTTCGAAGCTCCTGCAAATGGCTCTGTCCAAACCGTGCCGCTTGTAACAGGACCACATAACCTGCTACCAGAAGCAGAATGGTCTCCGGTTCTTTTTTGCTGATCAGGCAGGCGGATACTGCCCCGGCAAGAGCCGCTTCCAGAAAAGGAAGCAGAATACTCAGCAATACATTACTGACACAAAGGGCAAGAGCGCCTATCCCTTCCAGCCGCCTTAATTTGGAAAATGTATATCGGCAATTGCTCCAGAGGGAGTATTGCCTGTGTTTGGTGTTTTCCTGCATGTTTCTTACCTCATTTCTGCGCTGCTTTTTGCGCATGGCAGAGTTTGTGGATGCAGCGCAGACACAAACTCCTTGGAGTGAAAGA
>ERZ808054.1439-NODE-1439-length-13455-cov-4.471371_pt1 | contig 13455 bp, 14 predicted proteins | sample MGYA00380201_ERZ808054 | MGnify/ENA primary metagenome ERZ808054 (study PRJEB31490, sample SAMN06133419) | mouse gut metagenome | isolation source: Z5_2 | host: mice | place: China: Chengdu | collected 2015-05 ... | reverse complement strand
ATTTATAAGGGGGGTATCTTCTTGTCCGTCTTAAGCCGTACAAGAAGCATCGGGCGTCCGCCCGATGTGGAAAACCGGACGAAAACTGCCTTACAAGCAAGCTTGACGCCTGTTTTCGTTCGGTTTTCCCCGCCCTGTAAACTGGTACTTATTTTTCTTGCCATACTCGCTTTTTTTCTTTATACTGGTGATAAATTTAAAAAATCAGTATTTTGGCTTCCGGGAGGTGTGTGATATGATTGAAAAATTCAGGAAACTTTCCTTGGAGAACCAGCTTTTTATCAGCTTTCTTTCCATTTCGGCCTGTATGCTGCTTCTCTCTTTAAGTATAACCCTGTCTTATAATCTTACCCGCCAGAAAAAAGAAATTGATAAAAACCTTATGGGAATTTCTTCTTATATTGCTTCCATGGACTATGTGGTGGACATGCTCACCATCGGCTATCCCACTGAGGAGGCCAGGCTGGAGCTGGACTCCCTCCATGAACATTTTTCTGATCTGAATCTGATCGTTATTTATGATACCCATGGCCTGCGTTTTTATCACACCAACCGGCAGGAGACCGGAGAAACCCTGGTGGGCGGCGAAGAAACGGCCATCCTCTCCGGCAGTAAACCATATATCACCACCGGATTCGGAACCCATGGCCCCCAGCGCCGCGCCTTCCACGCCATCACCGCAAAAGACGGCACCATCATCGGCTTTGTGATGGCCTCCGTCTTCACCACCTATATTTCCGAGCAGGCAAAGGCCCTGCTGCCGGCCTATCTTGTCATCGCTTTTGTTACATTTTTGGCCAGTATTCTTCTGTCACACGGTATTGTGCGAATCCTTTGCTCCTCCCTCATGGGGCACCACCCTCAGGAGCTTTTGGAGCTTTATTTAAGACAGGACACCGTTCTGAATGCCATGACGGAGGGCGTCATTGCTTCTGACAGAAACGGAACGGTAATCTTCGCCAACCAGACGGTCCGCTCTTTTCTGGAATCAGACGCACCTGTGGTGGGAGATTCCATTAAAAATTTGTTTCCTGACACAGCCTTTGAAAACATTTTAATTTCCGGAAATCCGGTTCCCGCGAGAAGTGTCCGGTTTATGAACCGTTCCATAATCTGCAGCGAACATCCCATCGGAACCCCGCCGGACATTCAGGGAATTCTGACTCTTTTCAATGACCGCTCTGAAGTGGAGGCTTTATCCGATGAACTTTCCGGGGCCCGCTCCATGCTGGATACGCTGCGGGCCTTCAATCACGAATTTTTAAATAAGCTTCATGTGATCTTAGGTTACCTCCAGACCGGTCAGACAAAGCAGGCAATCACCTTCATCACCAACAGCAGCCTGGTGTCCAGCCAGGCCATCCGCCAGACAGCCGACTGTCTGCGGGTCTCCCGGATCTGTGCCCTTGTCATCGGAAAAACGATGCATGCGGCAGAGCTTGGAATCCGCCTTTTAGTAACTCCGGACAGTCGTTGTACGAACAAGGATCTGCTTTTGCCCATGGAATCCTACATTACCATCGTTGGAAATCTCCTGGAAAATGCCATCGAAGAGCTTTCGGCCTCTCCAAAGGACATAAAAGAAATCACCCTTGGCATTCACATGAACGATGCCTGTACCATCATCACCTGCGAAGATACCGGACGCGGAATCCGTCCGGATCTTCTCCCTCATATCTTTGATCTGGGGATTTCCTCCAAAGGAGAAAACCGCGGAACGGGATTGTATCTGATTCACCAGATTGCAACGCTTCAGGGCGGGGAAATTACCATTGACACAGAAGAAAACGAAGGAACCTGTATAACATTTACTTACATGAGAAAGGAGTCCGTCTGATGTACCATGTTATTATTATCGAAGATGACCCCATGGTAGCGGCCATCAACAAACAGTATGTGGAGGTGACTGCCCCCTTCCAGGTGGACCGCACCTTTAAATCCGGCGGCGAGGCCCTGGAATATTTAAAGAAAAATTCCTGTGATCTTATCATTCTGGATTATTATACCCCATTAATGAACGGAGATACTTTTATCGACAAACTCCATTCCATGGGAAAAACGCCATCCATCATCATGGTTACCTCCGCCAGCGATACCGGCATCGTCCGCTCTCTCTTTGGACGCGGCGTTCTGGATTACCTGGTAAAGCCCTTTGAATATGTGCGTTTTAAAGCGGCCCTGGACCGTTTTCATGAAAAGAGGCTCTGTCTGGAAAAGGCCCATGACAATTTAAACCAGACGGCCATCGACCAGCTTTTTTCCCGCAGGGAAGGGGCACCGGACTCCTCTTCCCAGCTATCCAAAGGCTTAAGTGAAACAACGCTTCAAATGATCCGGAACTTTCTTTTTGACCATTCTGACAGCTTTTTCACCAGCGAACAGATTGCAGAGCAGATCCATCTGTCCCGCATCACCATCCGCCGTTATATGAATTATATGGTAGACACCGGAGAAATTATAAGCACCATTGACTATAAAACCGGAGGCCGCCCGTCGATCCGGTATGGTTTTGGAAAACATTAGTTACTAAACTTACTAAAATCTGTTACATACTTACTTAAATTGACTTTACTTTTAATTTCTTTTACACTTTTTTTATAAAGTTTTAATACCTTAATACATAGGGCATGGGGATGCCAAAAACGAAATTGGAAGGGAGTTATTTTATGGAAAGTATTATCAGTTATTTCGGCACGTTTAAACCTGCCGCAGACGGGGCTATCGCCTCATTCAAATTTGAATATCTGTGTACCCTGGGTTTCGCCGCCATTGTAATTTTCCTCGGACGTGCCATAGTTGCACGGTCCGCCGCACTGAGAAAATATGCAATCCCGGCTCCCGTAGTTTCCGGCATTATCTTCTCGATTTTAATTTCCGTCATCAAAGGCTTCGGAATCGTATCCATCTCCTTTGACGCCACCATAATGAAGGATCTTTGCCAGAACCTGTTCTTCCTTTGCGTTGGTTTTGGATTCAGTGCAAGGATGTTAAAAAAGGCCGGCGGAAAGCTCTGTATCCTGATCGCCTTCGCTGCCTGCCTGCTGATTACCTGCCAGAATATTCTTGGCATCGCCCTCAGTAAAGTCATCGGCCTCAATCCTCTCCTGGGCCTGCAGTGTTCTTCCGCAGCCATGTCCGGCGGAGTTGGAACCGCATCTGCCTTTGGTCCGATCTTTGAAGGGTGGGGCGCCGCGGATGCAACCACCATCGGCGTTGCCGCCGGTACCCTTGGAAATATCATGGGTTCCTTAATCGGCGGACCGGTGGCAGCTTTCTTAATCATGCGCCACGGCTTAAAATCTGACCCCAACGATAAGCCGGAAGCAGTCGCAACAGGAAAGGTACCGGAGCTTAACAACACCAGGATGATCATGATGTTCGCCCTGACTCTGCTCCTTGCCGCCCTCGGTATGCCTATTTACTGTCTTCTTGACAATATTCCGATGATTGAAATGCCAAAATTCATTGGCTGTCTGTTTGCCGGAGCCATTGCAAGAAACGTAATGGAAGCATGTAACATTAAATTCTATGTACCGGAAGTTGATGCCATTGAGCACATGTTCTTAGAGCTTTACCTGGCTCTGGTTCTTATGACCACAGACTTTACAAAACTGGCCCCGGTTGCCGGCCAGATGGGCGTTATCCTGGCTGCACAGGCAATCCTCATTGCACTGTTCGGAATCTTTGTATCCTTCAACCTGTTCGGCCGTGACTATGGCGCCGCCGTTATGACAGCCGGAAACATCGGCTGGGGCTGCGGTTCCGGTTCCAACGCTGTTGCAAACGAAAAAGCCATCATGGACCAGTACGGATGGCATAACATCGCATGGGTTCTGTATCCGTCCTTCGCGGTTATCATTGATGATATTTACAACCCTATTTTCCTCTCTGTAATAGGAAGTTTCTTTAAAGCCTGATGTTTTAAATTTCCCCCCATTAAAAAGGATCGGCATTTTCTTTTGCCGGTCCTTTTTTTCTTGAACCCTCTCCCGCTTTTGTGGTATAGTTAAGTGGTAATCGTTCAGACAGTCTCTGAACTGATACAGCATATGGCCATTAAAATTGCTTCACGATACAGTTACAATCTTTATAGACAGACAGGACCCGGACTTATGAAAAAAACTCTTTTCTATCTCTTAGTATTATATATGGCAGTCTCCCTTTGTGGCTGTGCCTCTGCATTCTTCTCATCCCAAAAGGAGCCCGTGGAGATTCTTACCATCGGTACCGCTGACATCGGCGGAACCATGTATCCGGTGGGAAAGGCTCTGGCACAGATTATTAACCAGGGAGATTCCCGCATCACCGTAAATTTGAGTGCCTCCAACGGCTCTTTTTCCAATGCCCAGGCTCTGGAAAACGGTGAAATTGACCTTGGCCTTATAAGCGGCGACATTGCTTTTTCGGCTGTAAACGGTCAGGATGCATTCGACCAGAAGCCCCTTGGAAATCTCCGTATCGTGGCCGCCGTCTATCCCAGTCTTTCCAACTGGATGGCTCCCTCCGCTATGAATATCCGCTATGTTCACGACCTCATGGGAAAGCGGATCGGAATTGGGCCCGAGGATTCCACCACAGCGCTTTCCGCCAGAATTGTTCTCAATACCATGGGAATCGGCAGCGGGAATTCCACCCTGGAAAACTGCAGTCTGGAAGCCGGGGCTTCCAGAGTGAGCGATGGCTCCCTGGATGCTGTCCACGGCTTTACCGGAATTCCTGTCAACAGCCTTTCCGGTCTCTCCTCCAGGCTCCCCTGCACCGTGCTTCAATATACTCCCGAAGAACTGGATTCCATTGTAAAGGAAAATCCCTTCTACTATAAAGACGTGATTCCCGCCGGAACCTATAAAGGACAGGAGGAGGATGTGGCCACTTTCGGCATTAAATGTCTCCTCTGTGTTCCTGCATCCATGGACGAAGAACTGGTTTATGAGCTCACTTCCATCCTGTATAACAACACAGAACAGCTTAAAGAACAGCATCCTGCCCTCTCCTCCATGTCCAAGGAGGGGTTCATGTATGATGAGCTTCCCATTGCCCTTCATCCCGGCGCTGAACGGTTTTACAAAGAAATGGGATTGTTAAATCACTAAATTTCATCCTTTACATACCCGGCAACGTTATACGCATGATCGGAAATACGCTCCAGATTGCTTAGAATGTCCAGGAACACCACACCGGCTGACGGATTGCAGGTCTGCTGGGAAAGGCGCTCGATATGTTTATCCCGCATCTCCTCCTCCAGATTATCCACCTCATCCTCCAGCTTGCTGACCTTGCGGATGTCTTCCATATTATTCTCCTGACGGGCTGACACCGCATGGCTTACAGCTTCCACAGTCGCCCTGGAAATCTGCTGCAAATCTTCAATTCCTGTCTCGGAAAACTTCAGTCCATGTTCCTCCATGTACTGGGCAGCCTCCACCAGATTTTCCGCATGATCCCCGATCCGCTCCAGATCGCTGATACTGTAAAACAGGTTGCTGACCAGGCGCTTCTGCTTTTCATTTAAGGACAGGTTATTGACCTGAATCAGATATTCCGTCAGCTTCTTGTTCATAATATCAATGGAATCTTCATTTTTCATTACCTGCTCAGCCCGTTCAATCCCGCCGTTAATCAAAACATCCAGGGCAAGCTTTAAGTTCTTTTCCGCCATCTTCCCCATATGTACCACTTCCATCACGCCAATTTCGAGGGCCAGGGGCGGAGACTGGAAAATACGCTTGTCAAGCTGTGGCCGGGTTCTCTTTTCTTCCACTGTCTTTTCCGGCGACTCCTCCCCGGTTTCTTTCACAAGCAGACCAGAAAATGCCACAAGCTGTTTTGCAAAGGGGAACAGCAAAATGGTGTTGGTCAGGTTAAAGAACGTATGAAACACGGAAATCCGCAGCGGATCGATATTACTGTGTGCAAAAGCCGGATTTATAATGGAAATCACATACATACCCACGCCAAAAATCAGGGCTCCGGCCATATTGAAGGTAAGATGGATCACCGATGCCCTCTTGGCGTTCCTGCTCGCTCCGGTACTGGAAAGCAGCGCCGTGAGGCAGGAGCCGATGTTCTGTCCAAGAGTAATGTAAATAGCGGCGTTGGTGGTCACCACTCCGCTTATGGCCAGAGTCTGCAAAATACCCACAGAGGCAGTAGAGCTCTGAATCAGAGCCGTAACCAGGGCGCCTACGATGATGCCGAGAACAGGGTTGCTGCCCAATACAGCAAATGCTTTCGCAAAAATCGGTGAATCTGTATACGGCGCCACTGCCCCTGACATAAACGTAAGACCCACAAATAAAAAACCAACGCCAATACAGATTTCGCCTGCCAGGCTGTCCTTTTTCTTCTTGGAAAACATAAGACAGGCCGCACCGATTCCCACAAACAGGGGGGCGAAAAAGGACGGCTGAAGGATCCGCATGGCATCGCCAAGCTGGTTTAAAGATACCATCCATGCAGTGATTGTGGTACCGATGTTGGCACCCATGATCACGCCTACGGCCTGAGTCAAATCCAGAATTCCCGCGTTTACAAAGCCCACCACCATTACGGTCGTAGCGCCGCTGCTGTGCAGAATTGCCGTAATCAGCGCTCCCAGAGCAATGGCCAGAATACGATTGTTTGTTACCAGTCTGAGAAAATGATTCATGCGGCCCCCGGCAGACTTCTGCATTCCGTCGCCCATGATATTCATTCCATATAAGAACATCCCCAGTCCTCCCAGAAACGTGAAGATGCTCGATAGCTTATCGATTGTCATAATTTTTACAATCCCCCGTATATTATTCAAACTCCACTTTTTTATCATATCATACAGTCCGCCACATTTTCAATTATAATTAAAATGTTTGTAAGAATTAGGTAAATTTTGCGAAAAGAAATGGAGAATTTTGGTAACTGTGAAGGTACAAACCGTCACGAATTTTGTTGCTTTTCCAGAGCTGCTATACTATACTTTGGGAGAAGGAGGAGGATTTTATGCTTTCAGACTTTCATGTGCACACAGAATTTTCCGGAGATTCTATCACCCCGGCCAGAGAGCAGATTGAAGCCGCCCTGCGGCTGGGAATGAAAGAAATCTGCATCACAGATCACCACGACTATGGTTCCGAAACCATGACTCATATTAAATTTATTCTTGACCTGCCGGCTTATTTTTTTGGCATCAGTGAACTGGCAAAAGAATATAAAGGCCGCATTCTGGTTCTCACAGGAATCGAGCTTGGACTCATGATGCGTGAAAGAGAATACCTGGAAGATATTGCTCCCCGGCTTCCTGTGGATTATATCATCGGCTCCAATCATTTCATCGACGGCTATGATGTCTATGACAGGCGGTACTATGAGGGACGTCCGGAGTCTGCTTCCTATGGTCGCTTTTTTGAATCCACCTTAAACCGGATAAAAAACTTAAGCTGCTTTGACTGCCTGGGCCATCTGGATTACATTATCCGCTATGGCCCGGAAAAAAATAAAAATTACCGTCCGGCCGATTACAAGGATCTTGTGGATGAAATTCTTAAAACTTTGATTCAGAAGGGGAAAGGGCTGGAATGCAACACCGCCGGATTTAAATATGGCCTTGGACATCCCCACCCTTACGAAGAAATCCTGACCCGCTACCGGGAGCTGGGCGGAGAGCTTATTACCGTCGGTTCCGACGGCCACAGGCCAAAGGAAGTGGGCGGCGCCTTTTTGCAGGCAGAAGAGATCTTAAAAAAATGCGGATTCCGCTACTATACGGTGTATCATAAGCGGAAACCGGTGTTTTATAAAATTTAGTGTTTCAGGCCGCTTAGGCATAAAGCCCTGCATCCTCCTGCCCGATATAAGCAGGCAGGAAGATGCAGGGCTTTATTGTTGCTTATTTTATGGCCTTCATGGCGGCTTTTACGTCCTCATGGAACTGCTCCCAGGCGTCCTCATGATCCACGAAGTATTTCGGACAGATTTTTCCTGTCACATCATAGTGACGAATTACGTCCTCCGGCTTCAGCTTAAACTGTACACAGAGATAACTGCAAAGATCCACCAGGGACTGATATGTACTGTCATAAAATTTTCCGGTTTCATCCGGGTGGCAGCATTCGATGGAAATGGTATCGCTGTTTCTGTTGTTGGAGGCATAAGCCACCTCATCCAGAGGAATACACTGAACGATCTCTCCCTCCAGACCGATAACAAAATGGCTGCTGACGGAAGTTTCGTTCTGTTCCTTTAAGGATTCAAAATAATTTCTATTTTCTCTGGCCGTGCTGCACGGGTTGGCCACATAATGAACCACAATTCCATTGACCCTTTCCAGCGGAAGCTGAGGTCTTGAATGGGGGTTCGGTGTCAGAAGATTTACATTGACTGTATCCGGAACTTCCACATCAGCCGGATCAATGACTTCCTCCTTCACAATCAGCTTTACACAGACAATCACCGCAGCGATTATGATAAGCGTCACAACTCCCAAAAGCCCATGCATCAGCATATTCCGGACCCTCTCCTGCTCTTTTCTCTGGATTCGTCTCAGCTCTCTTCTTAACTTTCGTTCCTCATCTTCCCTTTCCATTCGGTTCAAGTCCTTTCCGGTATTCGTAACAGTTGTGCCCTGCATCTCCCTGGTATCATTCGTATTGTAGTATACACAGAATCCAAAGTCAATAACTGCAAAACTTACGATTTTATGTCTCGTAACTCGCAGCTAAACTGTTACTATGTCTCCTCTGCCTTTATATTATTATTTCCCATCCTTTTCGACTTTTTGACGGACCTTCTCAGTCCTTATGATGACAAAATCCCTGTCTTTATACAACTTCATGGCCCCCCGGTTCCAGTCCGCCACATGAAGCCTGATGGGGTATATTCCTTCCTTCTGCATTTTATGAAGGGCAAATTCCAGAAACTTCCTGCCCCATCCCTGTCTTTGAAATTCTTCCGCCACAATCAGATCGTCGATTTCATTTTCGTAAACAGCCACAGAGCCCACAAGGGCCCCGTTTTTTTCACAGACGAAGATCTGGTCCCTTCGTCTCAAAAGCTCTTCTCTTTTAGCACAGCACTCCACCGGAACCAGTCCGAGGGCCGTCCGCATTCTGGAAAAGCACTGGTTGTAAACCCGCCTGTATTCCTCATAATCTCCGTCCGTATAGGGCCTCATAAAGAAATCTGATTCCACGGGACCTCCCCGGTATTCCATGGTATGGGCGGTGATTTCTCCGCTCTTTTTCGCACGGACCATGAGCATCATCGGGCGGCGCAGCTCATCCTTCATTTCCGGCAGATCTGTCATTTCCTTTGGCGGTACTGCTTCCTCCACTGCTTCAATGGAAAATCCGGCCCGAAGAAGCCCTGTGAAAATCTGTGTCAGCGTATGATGTTCTTTTGTGACAGTATGCCCCAGAAAGCTGGTCTTTCTCTCCCCCGGATAGAAATACCGGTCCACCGGCCAGTATTTGGCAATGCCGTTTTCATCGCGTATCCATTCCTGATTCACACTCCCTGTAAACACCGGATGTTCCATATTAAAAAGAAACACTCCCTGGGGCTTTAAAGTGCGGTACACATTTTCAAAAACCCGCTCCAAATCTTTCACATAATGAAGTACCAGATTGGAAATCACCAGATCATAGGCCTCTCTGGGATATTCATACTCTTCAAGGCCACATACCTCATAGCGGATTCTTTCATCTTTATTTCGTTTCCTGGCTTCTTCAATCATGGCTTCACTCTGGTCAATTCCCAGCACTTTTTCAGCTTTTCGGGAAGCCGCATACATACAGTGCCAGCCATATCCGCATCCCAGATCCAGAACCACTTTATTCTCCACATCCGGAAACAACTCTTTTAGCTGATGCCATTCTCCTGCCCCTTTAAGCCCCTCCCGGCTGCGGGACATTTTTCCATATTCCTCAAAAAATTCCCTGTCGTCGTAAATGTTTTTCATCGCATCTCCACCTTTTCTTTCCAGTCTTTTCTTTCCAGTCTCTGCTTCACAGAATGCCGTTTCCCACGATACAAAAAGACCACAAATTGCAAAACTTTCTGCACAGACCCACAGAACAGTTACCAAAGAGCTCTCCCTTACACACAGCATATCACACCTTTTGAACACAATAAAGTAGATTTTCGTGACTTTTTGAACGGCGTGCAGGTAACTTTCCCATTAGAACCATCCCCGGCGTAAGGACCCGAAGCCCTTAGTAAACCGTGAAGAGAGGTCCGTAATATGCAACGGGAATTATAAGGCATAATGGGACAAACTATGAAAGGAGAGGGATTTATGGAATACAAAAAAGAAAACTCTACGATTTATTTACGTATAAACCGGGGAGAAAATATCCTTGAAACAATCACGAAAGTCTGTAAGAAGGAAAACGTATGCGGCGGATATTTCCAGGGAATTGGCGCCTGCGATACAATGGCGCTTTCATCCTACATACCGGAACAGAATGTATTTGCAGACCATGAATTTTCGGGTATGCTCGAAATGATTTCTCTTATGGGAAATATTTCTATGGATTGTGATAATCAGCCATTTTTGCACAGCCATGCCGCCTTTTCTTACTGGAATCCAAAAGGCGAAATTAAGGTTCCCGCCGGCCATTTAAAAGAAGCAAAAATCAGTTATACCGGGGAAATAATTATCAACTTATCAAACGACAAAATTGGCAGAGATTTTGACAGGAATGCCGGAATTGAAGTGTGGAAGCTGATTTGATGATTCTTCCGATACGCAGGATTGCCGTGGGATAAACTTAATTTTAAGAAACTGAAATAGATTTTTTGTTGACTATCCTTTTTTCATGAATAATAGGGTAGAGGGAGAATAATTTCTCGCCCCTCCCATTGAACCGTACATACGGGCCTCGTATACGGCTCTACAACTTATATTCCAACTTTTACCAAGTAATAGGATAAGGGATTGAGCAGACCCGCTCCATCTTTTATCCTATTTTCAAGTAAATTTTTACTGATAATGAAATTCACTACATTCATTCCACTTCTTCTGTACCAACCAAGTCTTGAATTCGCAACTTTAAATATTTCTTCGCAACTAAACCCATTTCTATGTTTCCAGTTCAAATAATTTAGATTTCGGTAGATGGTTTTCGGCCTTTTCCACTGTTTCATGACTATGACCCTGATTTTATGTCTTAACCATTCTCCAAACTCTTCCATGAACTGCTTCATCATACCAATTCTGAAATAGTTAATCCACCCTCTTACCATCTCATTGACACGCTTAATCGTTACCGCCAATGGCCTGGCAGCAGCTTTTCCTCTTTTCAGATATTCACTTAGCTTCTCTTTCAGTTTCCTTTTCTTTTCCTTGGTCGGTTTTACTCTCCATTCCGGACCATTCTTAAGAAAGGTGAACCCCAGATATTTACTTCTTGTCGGTCTGTCTACTTTGGTTTTGGCTGCATTTACTTTTAAAAACAGCTTTCGTTCCAACCAGTTACTTATCGATTTCATCACGCGGTTGGCTGCCATTTCACTTTTTGTGAATATCAGCACATCATCTGCGTATCTTGTAAAACGAAGTCCACGCTGCTCCAGTTCCTTATCCAACTTATCAAGATAGATATTCGAACATACAACCGAAAGTGGGCCTCCCTGTGGTACGCCAGTAATCGTTGCTTTTTCCAATCCTTTTTCCATTACCCCTGCTTTCAGGTACTTCCGAATCAGGTTTAATGTGGTACTGTCATTTACCTGTTCTCTTAGTATCTGGATTAATTTATCGTGATTTACTTTATCGAAAAACTGCTCTATATCAATATCTACTACCCATTCATAACCGCCATTTAAGTATTCTAATGCCTGTCTGACGGCATCATGACAGCTTCTGCCTGGTCTGAATCCATAACTGTAATTACTGAATATTTCTTCGTAAATTTCGGATATAGGTTGTGCTATTGCCTGTTGAATGGTTCTGTCAAGGGCTGTTGGCACAGCAACAGCAAAAAGCACTTGATCACAGCAGGGATTTGGGAACAGCAACGATCCTTCATCCCTACCATCCTCTCTATGAGCAGAGCTTCCCCATCCTGAAGATCAGGAAAGTGGACGGGCAGCGCCGCTACTCGCTCCGTTCTGAGGGTGATATCTTCTCCGTCCCGGAGTCCTGGATTACCGATGCCGGGCAGAACGCTTTTTCCGAAAGCTATTTTGATGTTGATACGGTAAAAGCTCTCCTTGAACTTGCCAAACTGCTGTAGAAATCCGTAAATTTCCATTGCCACAGGGTAGACTTTTTCTTCTCCCTGTGGTATAATCTTATCATGAATACCACTAACAAGAACGGCAGACCTTATAAATCAGCAACCACTGACACTCTCAAAGCCCGCCGTCAGGAACTCCTTGACATGATGCCAGACCCGGCCCATGTCATAAGGGCTTCCCTGATCACCAGGTCCATCAAATGCGGCAAGCCTAACTGCAGATGTGCCAATGGCGAAGGCCACCAGAGCCTGTACCTTTCTTCTTATTACAATGGGAAGACCCAGCTGGATTCTGTCCCAAAAGCTTATAAGGACAAAGTCTCCCAGTGTATCAAAGATTATGAGGACATCACGGAGCTGCTTGCAGAACTCAGCTGCATTAACCTGGAACTGTTCCGGCGCAGAGAGATCGACCTTTAGCCTGAAAGGAGGAGCCCCTAATGGAAGCAACTCTCATGCATCTGACCGGTAACGACTCCCGTCTTGCAGAAGAACTCATATCAGCACTTTCAGCCCTGTTTATCTCCTTCTTTTCATAGGTAATTGCGAAACAAGTTCACAACCTTGATTCCAACAGGGAAAAAATCCGGTCATGGCGGATTTTCAGGAGGTGGATGTGGGTAACCGGATTTTAAGACATGAAAACAAAACAGATAGGGATATCTGCCTGTGAAATGGGGTGTGGTATGTGAGGTTATGCAATCAGAGGTTTTAGACTGCGGATATATTGATGCCTGTGCAGTTTGTCAGCCACCATTACAGTAATAAGCTGAGTAATTCCAGCCAGAAGCAGGTCGGCATGAAGCGTTTTCTCATTTTGGGTTTTACGACCGGCAACACAAAAACTGTCTTTGAAGTGGTTGATGGATTTTTCAACATTTCCTCTGACCTTGTAGGTGGAATCCCATTCCTGGGTGCCGCGGATTGTTCCAGGATAAGCGCGAAGGTTTTGTTCCGGATAAATGTAGATCATCCTTCCACAGGAAGATGCTGTACACGGAGTATCACAATGACATACACGTTTGGTTTTCTTTGTGATGCTGTCCCGTTCCCATTTCATTTTGGGGCAGACAAATTTCATGGTTGGAAGACCACAGCGCAAATGAGATTTACTTCCTTCCCGTTTCATGGGAAGGGAAGCGTCATGCGGACAGCAGGGAATACCGTCATCATTTACAGTGTAATCAATTCCTTCGACTTTGAGTTTGTTTTTCAGGGGAATATACGCTTTTTCAAAGGA
>ERZ808054.1438-NODE-1438-length-13465-cov-4.867344_pt1 | contig 13465 bp, 14 predicted proteins | sample MGYA00380201_ERZ808054 | MGnify/ENA primary metagenome ERZ808054 (study PRJEB31490, sample SAMN06133419) | mouse gut metagenome | isolation source: Z5_2 | host: mice | place: China: Chengdu | collected 2015-05 ... | reverse complement strand
CAGGGCATTCCGAATTTGGTCAGGATGGAAACGCGCAATGCCAATGTGGAAGGCTGTAAACCGATTACCATCCGGGATTTAATTAAGGCGAGCCTGCGTATGCGGCCGGACCGGATTGTGGTGGGGGAAGTGCGCGGGAGCGAAGCCATCGATATGATGCAATGCCTGAATACCGGTCATGACGGTTCGATGTCCACCGGCCATGCCAACAGTTGCACGGATATGCTTGGGAGACTGGAAACCATGATTTTAATGGGGATGGAACTGCCGCTTATGGCAATCCGGCAGCAGATTGCATCGGGTCTCGATATCATCGTCCATTTGGGCAGATTGCGGGATAAGAGCAGAAGGGTGTTGGAAATTGCGGAAATCTGCGGTCTCGCAGACGGCATAATCCGGACGGAATCCTTATATGCCTTTGAGGAGGAGGGGGAAGACGCCAAAGGAAGGGTAACGGGAACCCTTAGAAAAAAGGGGGAATTAAGAAACCATGGAAAACTTAAAGCGGCAGGAATCGGTATCTGACCGGAAAAGCAGGAGCCGGAAAAGGGAAGCGGCAAAACAGGGCAGTTGGAAAGCGTGCTGTAAAGCAGAAAAATGCCGGACGGACTGGAAGGACTGGCTGGCGGGAATGGGAATTGTAGCAGTAATCGGTTTTTTCTTTTACCGTTCCCTGTGGTCGTTGCCGTTTTTGGCGCCGGTGTATCTTCTGTACCAAAGGGAGGCGGCAAAGGATAAGGAACAAAAACGCCGCAGGGAAACGGCAATCCAGTTTAAGGATGCCATACTTTCCGTATCGGCGAACCAAAAAGCAGGGTATTCGGTGGAAAATGCCTTCCGGCAGGCTTATGGGGATATGGTATTGCTTTACGGGAAGGACAGCGGCATATGCAGGGAATGGTATGCCATAGTGTCAGGGCTTGGCAGCAATATGGTATTGGAGGACATGATGTATGGATTCGGAAAGAGGTCGGGCGTAGAGGAAATTATGGAATTTGCCCAGGTATTTGCGGCGGCAAAAAGAAACGGAGGGAACCTGACGGAAGTAATCGAACGGAGCGCTTCCGTCATAGAGGATAAAGTGGAGACGGAAAAAGAGATTCAGATTGTAATCAGCGCAAGGAAACTGGAACAGAGGATTATGAATGTGGTTCCGTTCGGGATTCTGTTATATATCAGCGCCGCATCCAAAGGCTTTTTCGATGTGCTTTACCATAATCCGGCAGGCGTTCTGGTTATGACGGTCTGTCTCGCCGTATACATGGCGGCGGTACTGTTATCCCGGAAGATTGTGAACATTGAGGTATAGAAAGTGGAAATAAAAATGATAGGTTACGGAAGTGTGTGGCTGGTTTTCCTCCTGCTTTTGGTTTTGGCAAGACGGCGCGGTATGGGAATGGCGGAATATCTGTACGCCATCGGCAGGAAAAAGGGATGGTCCGGTTCTAAAGGCGTCCGGGAGGATATCCGCATCCTGCAGCCGGACAGCGGGGGAAAGTCGGAAAAAGAGGAAGAATATGTCAGGGAGTTTTATATTGGCAAAATAAGACTTCTGCTGCAAATGCTGTTTGCCGGAAGCCTGTTTGCCGCACTCCTGTTATTCGCCGGAAGGATGGACGGTATATTGGAAGAAGGGGAAGAAGGGAATTTCATAAAAAGAAACGGTTACGGACTGGGCAGCAGGGAAACAAAACTGCGTGTGGAGACCATGGAGGAAGACGGTGTGTCCAAGAGCCGGGATATTACGTTTACCGTGGAGGAGATGCAGTATGAGGATGCTTTGGTGGAAACAATGGCGGATAAATTGGCAGGGGAACTGCCGGAGCGGATACTGGGAGCCAATCTTTCTTTGGAGGAAGTCCGGGAGGATTTGGAACTGATTCGCGAAGCGGAGGGATATCCGTTTCGTATCAGATGGGAAAGCGATGACTATTCCTGCATTAATTCCGACGGAAGCGTGGAAAACGGCGGACTCGGGGAGGAAGGAAGCGTAATCTGCCTGACGGCGGCGTTGGCTTACGGAGAGTACAAAGAGGAAGTTACCTTTCCGGTACATATTCTGCCCCCTATTGCTTCAAAGGAAGAAAAGTTTGGAAAGAAAGTATATGAACTGTTGGAAAAAGAAGAAAAGAACAGCCGGAATAACGGGAGAGTCCGGCTCCCGGATTATGCGGAAGGAAAGACGCTGGTGTGGAGCGAAGAACGGGAGGATGGAAGCGGAATCCTGTTTCTGCTGGTATGCATCGGTACGGCAGCAGTGTATTTCCTGCGGGACAGGGACCTGAAAGACCGGGTGGAAGCGCGGAATAAGCAGATGCTCATGGATTATCCGCAGTTGGTCAGCCGTATGGCGCTTTACATGGGGGCGGGAATGACCGTCCGGAATGTGTTCCGCAAGATTGCGCTGGATTACCGGAAGGAAAGGAGGGAAGGCGGAAGAATGCATTATGTATATGAGGAAATGCTTTTTACCTGTTATGAGCTGGACAGCGGAATTTCCGAGACGGTGGCGTATGAACGTTTCGGCAAGAGATGCCGCATGATCCGTTATATGAAGTTTGCGAACCTGCTGGTACAGAATCTGAAAAAGGGAAGCAACAGCATACTGGAGGCATTGCGGCGGGAAGCCGTATATGCTTTTGAAGACAGGAAGAACATGGCGAGGAAACTGGGGGAAGAAGCAAGTACGAAACTGCTGCTGCCGATGATGCTGATGCTTGGAATCGTTATGGTACTCATTATCATACCCGCTTATTTTTCGTTTTCCTTATAACCTGCTTTGGAAACAAAGGGGTAAAAGAAGGGGATATGGAAAAAGGAAGGGAATGTGAAAAAATGTGAAATAAGAAAAATGTGAAAAAGAAATATGCAAAAAAGAAATATGTGTAATAAAAAATGTGAAAAAAGAAAATGTGAAATAAGAAAGAAAATGTAAAAGAAGAAAAACAAAAAAAGAAGGGAAAGTGGCGGAATGAATGACAAGATGAAAAAAAGAATGGGAGAAAGCAGGGAAAAGAAAATGAAAGCGGAGTTGAAAATGAAAAGGGAAATGGAAAATGAAACGGAATTAAAAAATTTTAAGGAATTCATGGCAGAGGAAGACGGCATGGGGACGGTGGAAATCATATTAATCATCGTTGTATTAATCGGCTTGGTCCTGATTTTCAAAAACCAGCTTAGGAGCCTGGTAGGTAAAATCTTTAAAAAGATTACGGAAGAAAGCAGCATGGTAATGTCATGAAAAGGGCGGGGGGATACCTGACCGTTTATCTCTCCCTGACCCTGACCCTGATTCTATCCTTCCTGCTGACCATGCTGGAAGGGGCAAGGCGTCACACAGTCCGTATGGAAGCGGAATGCATAACGGATATCGGAATGAACAGTGTGCTGGCGGAATTCCACAGGGAGCTGCTGGAACAGTATGACCTGTTGTTTGTAGATATGTCCTATGGAACGTCCCGTGCCTCCATCGGAAATTCTTCGGAGCATTTGCGGCGTTATCTTCAGGCGAATTGCCGGCAGTCTCCCGGTGATAAGGGGCTGTTTTCCGCAAGGGACTGGCTGGCACTTTCGGTGGACAGGGCGGTTATCGGGGAATACTCCCTGGCATCGGACGACGGTGGGAATGTCATGAAACGGCAGGCGCTGGAATATATGAAAGGCGCGTCAGTGGAAGGAATTGCGGCGGATTTGCTGTTGCGGGTGAATGAAGTGGAGAACCTCGGGTTGGATACAAGGGATGTCGCTGCGGAGAGGGAGAACATACAGGCGCAGATTGACGCCGTGGAACTGCCGAAGGAAACGGATGAAGAAGGGGAAGAATATGAAATTGCTTTGGACAATCCTGCGGACGGTGTGAATGCCTCCAGAAACAGCTTTACACTGGGTATGGTTTTAGGGCGCGGTTACAGGGTTTCGGGAGCTGCTGTCCGGTTGGAACAATACCTGTCACATAGGGAGAGAAGATGCGGAACCGGTATTCCCGCCGGTTCCCCCCAAGCGGAAGGATTGGCGGAAAATCTGCTGTTTGACTGCTATCTGTTCGATAAATGCGGGCACTACGGAAAGGAAACGGATAAATCCGTATTAAAATACCAAATCGAATATCTTCTTGCCGGAAAAGGTTCGGACGTGGAAAACCTGGAGAATGTGGTAAAACGTCTTTTGCTTTGGCGGGAAGTTGCCAACGTAATATATCTGCTTTCGGATTCCGCCAAATGTGCGGAAGCGGAAATTCTGGCTCTTACCCTCACGGCGGTATTTCTGGTGCCGGAGCTGGCGGAGCCGGTGAAATATTCCATATTGTTTGCATGGGCTTATGTGGAAAGCCTTGCCGATATGAGAGCTTTGTTAAACGACGGAAAAGTGCCCCTGATGAAAACGGAGAGTGAGTGGAAAACAAGTATCAAAAGCCTGTTCGGGTTTACGGGCGGTACAGTGGAAGGAGGGACGGGAGGAAGTGGGTTAGCGTATGGGGATTATTTGAGAATCATGCTTTACATGGAAGACGGGACGAAGAAAAACATGCGTGCCATGGACCTGATGGAAATGGATATCCGCAGGACACCCGGCAATGCCCATTTCTGTATGGATGCGTGCTTTGACAGTTACACGGCGGATATCTCCATATCCAGTGCTTATGGTTATGCGTTTGAAACACGTCGGCATTACGGTTATGATAAATAAAAACTTCGGATAGGAAGGGAGAAAAAGAACGATGTCCTCTTTTTGGAAACCTGTTTGTAACTATAAACATATCAAAAAAACATTTGTTTCTCCGGGCAAAAATCTATTATTGTACTTATGCAAGATTCTCTTACTTAAGTTATCTCTTAAGCAGTTTTCTCTTAAGTCCAAAAAGAGGATGTCGTTCTTTTCCCCGCTTCCTATCGCGGAATCAGTGCCGGGGGGAAGGAAATTGAAGGCAGGTATGGCAGTGGAAGCATCCCTCTGCCTGCCATTGTTTCTCTTTTTTCTCCTGAATGTCTTAACCGCTTTCGATATGCTCAGGCTTCACGGAAACCTGGCAGCTGCCATGCACCAGACCGGAAACCAAATGGCGTTTTATGGTTACGCTTACCGCGCCGCTGCAGGGGAGGAAGCCGTGTTTACGGAAGGATTGGATTCTTTGGTAATGTCGGAAGGCTATGCGCGGGGCAGGGTGGTAAATATTTTAGGAAAAGAATATTTGGACCATAGCTGTCTGTCTGCCGGGACTTCGGGACTGCATTTCCTGAAATCATCGGTCATGGAAAATAATGATGTCATAGAGCTGGTAGCATCCTACCGTGTAAAACCGTTTTTAAAAATTATGGGATTTCCTGATTTTCCAATGGAAAACCGGTATTACGGCAGGGCATGGACCGGATATGACGTAACGGGCGGACAGGATGGCGCGGCGGACAGCGATCCGGTAGTGTATGTGGCAAAAAACGGTACCGTGTACCATACGGCACGGAACTGTACTTATTTAAATCCTTCCGTGGAGGCGGTTCCGGCGGGAACGACGGCAGGACTGCGCAATGAAAGCGGCGGAAAATATGAACCGTGCGGAAGATGCAGGATAAGCCAATACCAGGCGCTTGTGTACCTCACGGCACAGGGGGACAGGATACATGGTTCCCTGCAGTGCCCCGGTCTGAAAAGGATAATCTATGCGATACGCCTTTCGGAAGCCGGGGGAAAGGGGAAGTGTTCCAAGTGCGGGGCATTCCAAACGGGATCCGGATAACCGCAAAGAGGATGGCGGGCAAGAGAAAAAGGAGGAAAATAAAGTGGAAACAGGACGGTTCATAGCCATGATGTGCATGGCGGTATTAACGGCAGCGGACATAAAAGAAAAGAAAATTCCGGTTTTATATGTACTGCTGTTTGGAATGATGGCATGTGCCTACCGGATTGCCGCAGGAGGTGAATGGATGTCCGTTCTTTATGCCTCCATACCGGGCGTCTTTCTTTTGATGGTCAGTTTTTGCACAAAAGAAAGCATTGGCTATGGGGATGGCTGGTCCGTTTTGGCATTGGGGCTGTTCGTTGGAGCAGAAGGTTGTTTGGCTGCGGTAGGTATCGGTCTGCTTCTTTCTGCATTAGTATCTTTGGTGCTGCTGATGCTGCGCAAAGTAAACGGGAAAAGCAGGCTGCCGTTCCTGCCGTTTCTTACGATTGGACTGGGAGGATGGATGATTGTACAAAAGGGCTTGTAAGAAAACAGGGGGCTATTTTACCGTGGAAGCATCCATGGTAATGCCGGTGGTTATTCTGCTAATCGGAATGGTTTTTTACCTGACTTTTTACCTGTACAACCGGTGTGTAGTGGCGCAGGATACATACCTGCTGGCATTCCGCGGCAGTTTGTGCTGCGGAACGGATAACGCTGCGGTGGAACGTTATTTGGCGGAAGAAAGCAGGAAACAGTATGGGGAAAAATATATTGCCACCGGGCATTGGAACAGCAACGCGGATGTAACCGGCAAAACGGTAACGGTAGCGGCAAGGGGAAAGTTGCTTCCCACCGGCTGGTATTTTGGCGCTGAGTGGCAGGCGCAGAGAATATGTCCTACCGACTGCATAAGGAAAGTCCGGCTGGCGGTCAGGATGAAGGAAGGAATAACCGCGTGGATAAAATGCGGGGAAATGGAAAATCCGGAAAAGGAGGAAATCAAATAAACGATGGGAATGGAAAATATAAAATATTATAAAGACTTAAACCATAATTATCTGATTATTAAAGACGAAGCGGGAGAAGGGCGTAACGGGTACCAGCATAAAATGATAACCGCAAACCGGATGAAGCGTCTTCTCGCCTGCAAAATCCGTTATGTAAACCAGGAGTGCCATTTTTATTATGAAATAAGCTCTAAACAAAGCCTCGCCGGTCTGTTTGACAAAAGGAACATGGATTACTTGCAGCTCCGCCACATGTTTGAGTGCATGAAAGAGGCATTGACGGAATTGGATCATTACCTGCTTAACAGCAGGTGCCTGATACTGCTGCCGGAATATATTTTCGGGAATCCGGAAACGGAAGAATATTTTTTCCTGTACTATCCGCAGGATGCGCAGGAAGGACGGGAAGAAAAGGAGGAAATGAAGGGTATGCAGATGTCCCTGGTGGAGTTTCTTGTGGAAAAAGTGGAGCCGGAACAGGAGGAAGCGGTAAATGCAGTATATAAAATATATGAACTGGTACAGGACCACGGATTTATCCTTGGGGAAATCTTGGGACTGTTCCAGGAAAAAGTACCGGAAATAAAAGAAAAAGTAGAAGAAATTATATACAGGGAAGAAGAAAGGGAGGATATTCCGTGGAATGCCGAAGACGTCCTGATGGAGTGTAAAAACGGAAATGAGAATGACATGGATGCCCCGAAACATCTGATAACGGCGGGCATACTGGCGTTTGTGTGCATGACCGCGGCAGCAGGCGTTTTCGTGCTCCGCTATTTCTTTCTTCTGTCCACGGAAGAAGTGCTCCTGTCCATGGCAGGAAGCGTAGTGTTAATGCTGCTGTCTGCCTTTTTGCTCCTGTATGTGGCTTTTAATATATACGGAAGAAAACGCTATGAACGGCATGAGAGGCATGAAAGGCGTGAAAGGCATGGAGAGGAGGGACGCGGCCGGGAAGAAAAAGAAACCGTGCCGGAGGCGGATCCGTATCCGGTTTCCCAATACGCACAAACCGGTATTTATGATAAAACGCCCATATATGGCGACCCGGGGAAAAAGGAATCCCACCCATATCATGTCAGCGGAGAGACGGCGGAGGATGTGGAGTATGGCAATACGGTTTTTCTAGAAGCGGCGGTATGCAAAACGGAGCATAAACTTTACGGCACCAATAAAGGGAATAAATACCATATTAACCTGGAAAGGCTTCCCTGTACGGTAGGAAAAATGGCGGGCAGTGTGGACGTGGTAATCAGGGACAATACGGTCAGCAGGATTCATGCACGGTTTACGAAACGGGAGGAAGGAATTTGCGTGACGGATATGAACTCTACGAACGGAACGTTTAAGAACGGGCTGCGTTTGGAGCCGAATGAAACCGTGGTGATTGAGCAAGGGGATGAATTGCGGTTTGGGAGGATGACGTTTTGCTACCGGTAAGAATGGACGCATGAAGATGAATACTTATTCCTCCCTTTAGGGGGAAGTCTTTACGAGGAATTTCATTGACACGGGCAAAAGGAAATGTTACCCTTTACCATAGTGAAACATCAGTCTGCGTATGCGGTGTGCAGGGCGGATGGTGTTGGTGGAATGGAGAAAATATGGCAGGGTGGCGGTTGGACGAATTTTTTGGAGACGAGGGATATTCGGTAATTCCTTCTAATTTGCCGGAATTTACGGTATACTTCCGTGTGGAGAATAATTGCGTGAACGTATTCCATGTGATTCATTACAGGCAGAATTTGCAGATTTCAAAAGACCAGTATTTGCATATCAAAAATAAAATCAGGGAACTATTTACGGAAAAAGGATTGCATAATATCCATATACTATCGCTTGTAATCGGTAGCGATATGGATAAGGCAAAGCAGTTGTGTGTGAACGATTCCATGTGCTGGATTTTGGATCCCCATGAAAACCGGTTAGTGGTTTACGAAAACCAAATAAGCGATTTTTACGGAATGAAGGGCAGATTGGAATATTTTTTGGCGCATTGGCAGGAACCCGGGGAAGGCGCGGAAGAACCTTCCGCATCCGGGACAGGGAGCAGAAGATACCGGCTGCCGGTGGTGACGGCTTCTTTAGTGGCTTTAAATGTCTTTATTTATGCGTTATGTACATGGACGGGGGATTTGTTGTATAATAAGGGAGCCATCAGTCTGTGGAACTTTTTGGGGGAAGGGGAATATTATCTTGCGCTTACCTCCATGTTTCTGCATTGGGACATCAACCATTTGTTTCATAATATGATTGTTCTTTACTGTCTTGGCGAAGTAGTGGAAAACCATATCGGACCGTTATGGTATGGGATTCTGTATTTCGTAACGGGAATTTGCGGTAATCTGTTGTTTATCGTGTATGAAGCATATACGGGATATGCGGCAACCGGTATGTGGCTGGCGGAAGGTTCCGGTGTTTTTTCGGCAGGAGCCAGCGGGGCGGTATTCGGTGTGATAGGAGCATTGTTTGTGCTGGTAATTGTGCATAAAGGGCATATAAAACAGATTTCGCTGGGAAGACTGGTGCTCATGATAGTTTTTTCGCTGTACAGCGGATTGGCGGCTGGCAATGTGAATAATGCGGCCCATATTGGAGGTTTTCTCAGCGGGTCGGCAGCCGCATTGGTATATTGGCTGGTTCATGGGGGCAAAAGCCGGGAAGCAGTGCAGAATGTACCGTAAATAGGAATTGTGTGGAACATATGGGATATGGATAAAGAATGAAAAGCAAGGTATAAAGGGAAATAAAAAGCGTGATACAGAAAACAATACGGAAATGAGGGAAAGAATGAAGATTAATATTTATTATGGAGGCAGGGGATTAATCGACGACCCGACCTTATTTGTGTTGAATAAAATGCAGGAAGTGCTGGAGGAACTGCGGGTGGATGTGGAACGTTTCCAGCTTCATGAGTTAAAGAATGGGATTACGGCACTGCCGCAGACTTTAAAGGAAGCGGACGGAATTATCCTGGCGACGACGGTGGAATGGTACGGAATCGGCGGATATATGCAGCAGTTTTTGGATTCCTGCTGGCTGTATGGCGATAAAGAAAAAATAAGCAGCATTTATATGTGTCCGGTTGTTATGTCCACGACTTACGGGGAGCGGGAAGGAAAACTGAACCTGATCTCCGCGTGGGAAATTTTGGGTGGGCGTCCGTGCAGCGGCGTATGCGGTTATTTTGCGGATATTACTTCTTTGGAGGATAATCAGGATTACATTACCCTGATAGAGAAGAAAGCAGAGAATATGTACCGGACCGTGAATCAGAAAATTGTCAGCCTGCCGGCAAGCAATCAGGCGATACGGCAGATGGTTTCCAGGACGCAGATAGAATTGACGCCACAGGAGTCGGAACAGTTATCCCAGTATGCTTCGGACGATCAGTATGTCCAAAGACAGAAAGAGGACATTCAGGAATTAACCAGCCTGTTTAGGGATATGTTAAGCAATGGGGAAACGGAAGATACCGGTGAGATTATCACGCAATTACAGCAGCATTTTAAGCCGCAGCCGGGATTCCGTGGGATATACCGCTTTATTATTGACGGGAAGAAGAAAAACCTGATTATTGATGTGCGGAATGCGGAACTGCAATGTTCCTTTGGAACGACGGATTATGCGGATGTGGAATTGCAGTTAAGCAGACAGACTCTGGATGAAATTATTAACGGCAGGATGACGTTCCAGCGCGCTTTTATGGCTGGTGAGATGAAGATGAAAGGTGATTTTAAGGTACTGCGTACCCTGGACCAGATTTTTATTTTTGATCTTTGATATGTATGGGATATGTATGGATATGGGAAAATAAGACAGGGAAATAGGATCAAGAAGGAAAAGAGGAAAACGATATGAGAGATGACAACTGTATTTTCTGTAAAATTGTTAACGGCGACATTCCCTCCAAAATGTTGTATGAGGACGGGGAGTTTAAGGTGATTTTGGATTTAGGACCTGCAACCAAGGGTCATGCATTGATTTTGCCGAAGAACCATTACCGTAATCTGTATGAACTGCCGGATGACATGGCGTCTAAGGTTATGCTTTTGGCAAAGAAAATGGCATCCCAAATGACGGATAAACTGGAATGTGATGGCTTTAATCTGGTCCAAAATAACGGGGAGGCAGCAGGACAGACGGTTTTCCATTTTCATTTACACTTAATCCCGCGTTATAATGAGGACGGACAGACTTTGGGATGGAAAGAGCTGGAACTAACGGCGGATGAGTTGGAAGAAATCAAGAAAATCATTACGGAATGAATAGGATGGGCGATATGCGTACAATACAGACAGCGGTAATTGCGGAGCAGATTAAGGAAATGTGTATCGAAGCGAACCATTTTCTTTCAGGGGATATGAAGGCATGCCTGGAGCGGGCGGCAGAGGAGGAAAAAGCGCCTTTGGGGAAACAGATTTTAGGACAGCTTAAGGAAAACCTTCAAATTGCAGGGGAAGACATGATTCCCATATGCCAGGATACGGGAATGGCAGTGGTCTTTTTGGAAATCGGACAGGATGTGCATTTTGAAGGGGGTTCTTTAGAAAACGCGGTAAACGAAGGCGTCCGCAGGGGATATACGGAAGGGTTTTTGCGTAAATCCGTGGTAAAAGATCCTTTCATCCGCGAGAATACGAAAGACAATACACCGGCCGTCATCCACTATGAAATCGTACCGGGGGACAGTGTCAGGATAACGGTGGCACCGAAAGGCTTTGGAAGCGAAAATATGAGCCGCGTCTTTATGTTAAAACCGGCGGACGGAATGGAAGGCGTGAAGAACGCAATCCTTACGGCAGTACGGGACGCCGGTCCCAACGCATGTCCGCCCATGGTAGTGGGTGTGGGAATCGGAGGAACTTTTGAGAAATGCGCCCTGATGGCAAAGAAAGCATTGACAAGACCGGCTGGCGAACATTCCCCCATACCTTATGTGAAAGAGATGGAACAGGAGCTGTTGGAACAGATAAACGGAACAGGAATCGGTCCCGGCGGGCTGGGAGGAAGCACCACCGCATTTGCCGTACATATTGATACATATCCTACGCATATTGCGGGGCTGCCGGTGGCGGTGAATATATGCTGTCATGTGAACCGTCATGTAATGCGGGTGATTTAAGTCAACACCCACACTATAATTGCTTTTTGACAGATGCCGGGAATAAATTTTCAAACACGTTCCAGGGTAAAAACCAGTGAAAACTGGAAAGGAAAACTGGAAAGGAAAACTGGAAATTGGCGGCTGGAAAAACCGGAAACGAAAACTGGAAAATGAGGAAACAGATATGGATAAGTATGTTAAAGTTCCGCTCAGCAGCGGGGATGCAAGAATGCTGCGTGCCGGAGATTACGTATACCTTACGGGTACCATTTACACGGCGCGGGATGCCGCCCATAAGAGAATGTATGAAGCAATGAAGAAAAAGGAAGAACTTCCCCTTAAGCTGGAAGGAAATGTAATATACTATATGGGACCTTCGCCGGCGCGGGAGGGAAGGGCGATTGGTTCCGCAGGCCCCACCACTGCCAGCCGCATGGATAAATATACGCCGGATTTCCTTGATTTAGGATTAAAGGGGATGATCGGCAAGGGAAAACGTTCCGGGGAAGTAAAGGAAGCGGTTGTTCGTAACGGAGCCGTTTATTTTGCGGCTGTGGGAGGTGCAGGGGCATTGCTGTCCCGTTCCATCCAAAGCGCGAAAGTTGTTGCTTATGAAGATTTGGGTACAGAGGCCATCCGGGAGCTCCGGGTGGAAAACTTTCCGGTTATTGTCGTAATGGATGCAGAGGGAAATGATCTGTATGAAACGGCGGCGGATGCATATAAGGTGGAATTATGAATAGGATAATCATGATGGTTTTACGGCTGTTTTTAAAAGCACCGGTTTATTTTTTCCAAATATGGAGATGCGGAAAAAGCAGTAAAATATCCTTTGAGGAAGCGTATGCCTGCGTAAAGAAGGTAACAATTGCCGCCAACCGGGCTGGAAAAGTGATGATAGAGTCGTATGGTGTAGAAAACATTCCGAAAGAAAACGGTTTTGTTTTTTTTCCCAATCATCAGGGGCTATACGACGTATTGGCTGTATTGGAGTCGTGTCCGGTTCCGTTTGCTTTTGTAATTAAGAAAGAAGCCCGTAATGTTATTTTATTAAAACAGGTGGTGGATGCCTTGGGCTCCATATCCATTGACAGGGAAGACATCCGTCAGTCCATGAAAGTTATCCAGCAGGTGGCGGAGGAAGTGAAAGAAGGGAAGAACTTTCTGATTTTTGCGGAAGGAACGAGAAGCCGGGAAGGAAACAGACTGCAGGAGTTTAAGGGCGGGAGCTTTAAAAGTGCCGTGAAGGCAAAGTGTCCGATTGTTCCCTGTGCCTTAATTGATGCTTTTAAGCCCTTTGATGAAAAATCCGTGAAACCGTTAACGGTTAAGGTAATTTACCTGCCCCCCATGTATTATGAAGAATACAGGGGAATGAAGACGGTGGAGATTGCGGCAGAAGTCAAAAAAAGGATTGAAGAAGCAATTGCCCGGTATACCATATCAGGGCGCCCTGTTCAGGAAGAGTAGCAGTTCAGCCTGAAATGTTACTAGGAAGATAAAAAAAGATAAAAAAGTAATTGACAAATAAATTTATCTTATGTATAATAGCATTTGCGTTGTTGAGTGATAACGCAAATAACTTTGCAAAATATAAATAAAGTAAAGTTCAGGCTATGGAGAAATACTCAAGAGGCTGAAGAGGCGCCCCTGCTAAGGGTGTAGGTCGTTCACGCGGCGCGAGGGTTCAAA
>ERZ808054.1437-NODE-1437-length-13475-cov-3.709807_pt1 | contig 13475 bp, 5 predicted proteins | sample MGYA00380201_ERZ808054 | MGnify/ENA primary metagenome ERZ808054 (study PRJEB31490, sample SAMN06133419) | mouse gut metagenome | isolation source: Z5_2 | host: mice | place: China: Chengdu | collected 2015-05 ... | reverse complement strand
TCATCAATTCTTCTGTAATATATAATAAACCATAGCCAGTTGCTTCCGTACGAGCCAGAGAACCGCCATAAGAAAGCCCCTTGCCTGTCAGCACACCTTCATATGTGCTGCGGATCTTTTTGTACTGTCCGAACATATAGCCGATCTCTCTTGCGCCTGTACCGATATCTCCTGCCGGCACATCCACATCCGCACCGATATATTTGCACAGCTCTGTCATAAAGCTCTGGCAGAATGCCATGACTTCACGGTCAGATTTCCCTTTCGGGTCAAAATCAGAACCGCCCTTGCTGCCACCGATCGGAAGCCCGGTTAAAGAATTTTTAAAAATCTGCTCAAATCCCAGGAACTTAATAATCCCAAGGTTTACTGACGGATGCAGGCGCAAGCCGCCCTTGTAAGGCCCAATCGCATTGTTGAACTGTACTCTGTATCCAGTATTCACCTGCACCTGCCCCTTGTCATCTACCCAAGGAACACGGAATTTAAACTGTCTGTCCGGCTCTGTCAGGCGTTCAAGCAGCGCTTCTCTCTTATAGAGCTCTTCGTTTGCTTCAATTACTGGCCTTAAAGACTCCAATACCTCCTGTGCAGCCTGCAAAAACTCCGGCTCAGAAGCATTTTTTTCTTTTACTCTTACAAGCACCTCATCTACGTAACTCATTTCGCAATCTCCTTTTTTTATTATTATTTTTCTCCCTAGTTCCTTATTTTATTATGAAATGTGTAAGACTGCAAGATATTTTTCATATTTTGGTAAATTTCCTAATATTATTAAGCCCGTTTTTTAATCAGCACATTTCATCTTCGTAATATTGGCAGCTCTTTCATATCTCGACAGCCACCGCAAATAAAAAGGCTATCTCCTACGCCATTAGGAAATAGCCCATGTAACTTATAAACTCTGTTTATTAATTTCCGGCAGCAACCATCGGACACGTCAAAATCCTATGATTGTCTCCATACTGATGATTAACAATACATTGCTTATTTACAAGTATTCGTTTAGAAAACGGGGATGTTTCTGCATCCCCATTTTTAACTGAAATGAATCGCCTAAATGCCTAAACCCCCTGCTTCTTCCCAGCAATCACAAGCCCGCATCCTACAAACACAAGCCCGCAGATCAAAAACAGGAATGGGTCAATTGTCCCGTCTGCTGTTTTTGGCGTTTCATCCAGCGTATGGCTGCCGGACGTCGTTCCTGCATATGCCCCGGAAGAGCTGCCGCCAGACGCACTTGACTTTGTCGTTCCCGCTGTACTGCCAGAACCAGAACCGCCGCTTGACGTGCCGCCAGCAGAGCCGGAACTGCCGCTTGACGTACCGCCAGCAGAGCCGGAACCCGTACTTCCCGAAGCAGAGCTGCTGCCAGCACCTGCACCCGAGCTGCCGCCCGATGCACTTCCCGATCCGCTGCCGGAGCCGTTTGAACTATTGCTGGAACCGCCGCTGCCGCCAGAAGATTCTCCCAGATCAACAGACACGCTTCCTGCGCCGCTTTCATCTACTTCATCATCCTTTGCGCTGGAACCGCCGCTGCCGATATTAGATGTATTTTCACTGACGTCGACACTCACACTTCCGCCCGAAGAAGAATCCGAATCATCATCCTCATCGTCGTCACTGCTGTCCGAAGAGCTGCCGCCGTCCAAGCTGGAAAACGGATAGCCCGCCGAAGCCGCAAATGTCTCTGCCGCAGAATTGCTGTATCCTGTAATGGAGTCCGGTGACCATCCCGACTGTGAGCCAATCGACGTTACAGAACGAGGAATTGTAATCGAGCTGATTCCGCTGCCGGAAAACGCCCCGCTCTCAATCGTCGTCAGGCTGCCTGGCAAAGATAAAGACGTCACTCTGCTGCATCCGGCAAGCGCACCGCCGCCGATAATCCTTGTATTGGAGTTGAGCGACACGCTCGACTTGCCGACCGGAACCATAATCAGTCTTGTTAAAGAAGCATTGTACAGGCATCCGCCGTCCGAAGCATAGGACGGATTGCCCGAAGCTACCGTAATCGTAGACAGGCTGGAGCAGCCGGATAATGCACTGCCGCCGATGCTTGACGTACTTGCCGGAATCGAGATTGCCGACAGGTTCGTACAATTTGCAAACGCACTGTCACCAATACTTGCCACGCCGGATGGAATCGACATCGAACTTAAACCGGAACAGCCGGAAAATGCTCCGCTTCCGATACTCGTAACCCCTGCCGAAATCGCAATGCTCGATAAAGAACGGCATCCGCTGAACGTGGAAGCAGGAATCGAAGAAATCGAAGCCTGTAAGCTGACCGAGCTCAGCCCGCTGCATCCCGCAAATACACCGCTGCCCATATTGGTAACGCTGCCCGGAATGGTTACGTTTGATAACGATGTACAGTTTGCAAACGCACTGTCGCCGATGCTCGTTACACTGCTTGGAATGCTGACACTGCTGATTGCTTTGCCGGAAAACGCTCCGGCACCAATGGATGTTACTTCCGAAGGTATCGTGACTGCCCCGCCCCCGCCGTTATACGCAGTCAGTACGCCGCCGGAGATGGTCATATTTGCTGTATTCGATGCGAATACATTTTCACACGGTATCAGGAATAATACCATTGCCAACGCCATAATGATGGCTGACCTTTTCTTTCTTTTTGAACTATTCATCTGCGTCACTCCTTCTTCGCTATGAGGAACAGCCTGCCGTCCTGCACATAGCTGTTGCACGTCGATAACGTCAGTAATTCATCCCCATACGAAATATCAATTTTTTGATCAAATACCGTCAACTGCTGGATATTTGCCAAAAATGCCTGAAACTCTTCCTTATCCGAAGCATTCAGGAAATTATAATACCGAAACGTGTGGTCATCCTGATAATTCACCTTGGATAAACACACCGCCACAATCCGGTACTCTGCCTTTTCATAGATCGTGTCAAACGTAAGCTTCTGATGCTTTTGAAAATACTCCTGATCCATAAAGCTCTTAAGGCCGCCGAACATCGTGCCGTCCCTCATATTGTGCCCATAAATAATCAGGTTCGTATCCCGATTGACATAGTCGTTTCTCGCATCTACAAACAGTGTCCCATGATCGCTTTCTTTTTTTTCAAAATCATGGTGCAGATAATAATCTGGATTCTTCTGACTCGTCTGCATGACCGGATAATGAATGACCGTTCCCTCAATCGTCAGCCAGCCCGCCAGATCCTTATTCTGCTTATATAACTCTTTGTATTTCTTTAAAACGGTCAGATCAGCCGGATCAATCTTTTTTTCCGCCTGTTCTTTTTTCTTCTTCGCCGCCTTCTTTTTAGATTCAGAAGCATTCTGATCCTGTGCATCCGCCTCTCCAGAATCCTGTTCGTCATCCACCGACGACTCACGGATCAGATGCCCCGTTAAATTCTGCATACTTTGGAGCCGTTCAAACTCCTGGCTCTCCAAATGCTCCTGCCATAATGTCACGCCGTAATATCCCAGACAGAACACTGCGGCAAGGATACACATAGCGCCCGCCACTCCGAGCTTTTTTCCTTTCTGCTTCTGTTCTTCCTTTACACGCTTTTCTTCCAGCAGCTTCTGGGAATTTTGCGCCAGTACATCCATCACATACCAGGAAAAGGAAAGCCCCAGCTTTGTGCGGAAAACAATTTCCTTGCTCCTGATTAGAGTGTAGAGCCTTACGGCAACATCGGGATCTGTAATATCAAGCTCCTTCGTAATGAAGTCGATCTTCTTTGCATCCTCCTGCGCCGCAAGATACTCTTCATAGGTATTAAATTCATAATCGCCTATTTTGTATTTTCCACTCATGCTCTGCTTATTTCACCGTAATGACCTTCAATGGATTCAATGCACTGTAAACCTTCTTGCTGCCGTTCTTACGGAAAGCACGGATACGGAAATATGCCCGGTCACCGCTCTTCATGCCGCGTACTGTACATACCCGAACATTCGGATTGTTTACAGTCTTTAACTTCTTATACGTTGCCTTCGCAGACTTCTTATAGTAGATCTCATAGCCGGATGCTCCTGTTACCTTCGACCAGCTAATACGCGCCTGCCCCTTCGCATTGGAAACAACCTTTACAGTAGGCGTTTTCAGCTTCGTCGTCGTACTCAGTACCGATGAGAATGCCCCATAAGACTTCGTACCATCCGTATTTTTCACATAAGACCTTACCTTGTACTTATAAGTCTTGCCTGCGGAAAGCCCTGTAATCGTTGCGCTGTTTGTTTTTACTGTCTTAATAACCTTTGAGTTGGAATTGCAGATCTGGTAACCATCCGCATATCCCTGTTTCGTCCATTTCAGCTTCAGGCTGTTATACTTCACTGAGGAAGCCTTCAAGCCTTTCACTGCCACTGCCGAAATCTTAAAGCTGACAACCTTCGTCCCTGCATAATTGCTGTTCGTTCCCTGAATCACGATCGACGCCGTACCAGGATCAGTGTTGTTCTTATAAGTAACAGTATAATCCACGCCCTTTGTCAATACCTTGCCGCCGTCACTTACCGTAATATCCGGCGTATATGCATCACCCGTATACGTCCGGTCTGAAACGTCCGATGTATCCAGACTCTGCATACTCTTCGGCTCAATCACAAACGTCGCTGTCTGCGTACCGGAATATCTGCCAATACCTGTTACCGTAATCGTTGCAACACCAGCATTTACATTGTTCGAGTAAGATACCGTATACTCCGTACCCAATACCAGCGTCCTGCTGCCAGTTTCCACAACAACTCCCGGTGTAATCGCATTGCCCGTATAAGCATAGCTCGGTGCATAACCGCTGATAATAAATCCGCCCACATCGTTGCCGATACTGAACTTCACTGTCGTCGATCCCGTATAGTTCGCATTATTCAGCGCCCGCAGCGTTACCGTTGCCGTACCGATATTCACATTGTTGGAATACGTCGCCGTATAATCCGTGCCTTCCATCAGGATATTGTTGCCGCATCTTACCGTCAGCGCCGGCTTCACTTCCGAACCCGTATACTGCTGTGCCGGAATCGGTGAAATCGTACACTTCGACAACTGTGCAATAATACGGAAATTCTTCGTAATCGTACCGTTGTTATTGCCCATACCCGTAATCGTCGCAACTGCCGTACCTACTTCCACATTATTGCTGAATGTAACCGTATAGTCCACATTCTCCGTCATGCCCGGCACCGAAACCTTCGGATATACCGCCTTGCCCGTATAGTACATCGCATCTACTGTATCCATCGACAGGCTGACATCACTCGGCGCTACTGCCGTCGATCCCGAAATCTCGCCTGTACCCTGATCCAAGAAGCTGTTCGATCCCCATGACCCGCCGCTGCTGATTGTAGAGCTGGTAATCATAAAGTTCGCAGTCGCCTTGCCGCTGAAATTGTTCTTGCCCTCCACATTGATATAAGCCGTTCCAGCGTTTAGGTTGTTTGTGTAAGTTAACGTGTAGTCTACGTCCTCGGTCAGCCTGTATTTTGTATTGTCAATGTAGTCTGTAACAGAAATACCTACCGGACAGATATCGTAGCCTGTGTAGGAGTATTCTCGTTTGAAACCGTCGATGATGAGGTTGTTGGAGAATGCTCTTGGGGTGATGGTAAAAGTTAGTGTTTCTGGTTTGGTCGCATACGTTCCCTTCTTCGGATCACCTTCTACACGGATATAATAAGTACCCGCATTGATAAAATCTCTATTTCTGTCTCTGATAAGATTTTCAACCTTTACTTCATTTCTGTACTCCGCAATCGTGCAAGTCTCTTTATCCACGCCTGTAATCTTAACAGTTGGTGCCTGTGATTGAGAATTATACACTGCTGTCGTCGGTGAAATACTAATCTTTGCATCCGCGCTGATATCTTTTCCTATAAAATACCAGAAGCTTGCTGAGCCTGTGTAATTTCCTTTCCCTGTAATCGTCACTCTGACCTTGCCTGCGTAGCTGGTATCCGGGTCCTGATATTCTTCACGTGCATCCTCATTTTCTGTATCCGGCTCTACATACCTGTACTCGATTCTAAAGCCTTCATCTCCATTCGGATCATTATAATAATCTCCGCCTGGTATCAGGAATGCCCCGTGATTTGCCTTGTCTGCAAAGTTATAATAAATACCTACCTGACCTTCCTGCAATTCATTGCCGTCCGCCGCATATCCTGGTCTTACCGTTGTACCAACACCCTTGAAGTCCAGATTCATGCGGTAGCCGCTTAGATCTACATCTGCGTTGGAACCGATTGGACGGTACATAAATCTTGTATGATTGTCTAATGGTGCCGGCAAAATGGTAAAGTATGCTTCTATTTTGCCTTCGTAGTTGTCTGCATTTATAACTTCTACTGTAACTTTTGCTTTGGATTCGTCTGTGGATGCATTGATATTATTCTCAAATGTACATCTCACGTTTGCACTGTCTATATATGTTGATGTAACTGTCCCGTTCATGCAAGCCAAAATCTCAAGTTCATTATACATCAGCCTGAATGACGGTTTTTGCTCTTCTCCATCATAAACAGGTGATTCTTCTGAAACAAACGTCAGTTTTGTATTTTTAAGATTTAATGGTCTTACTGTATACGTGACACTTCTTGAACCAGTAAAATTACCAATTCCTCGAATCAGAATCTCTTTTTCTCCGGTTGTTGTAACATCATTCTGATATCTGTACGTAAAATGAGTACTTAAATCTGTCCATTTATCATACATTCCGGCGTTCGCATCCATGTATTCAATTCCGTTCAGCTTCATAATGACGTTCTTTTCTTCTGTCCCGTCTGTATAAGTGATTTCAGGATACGGCTTCACTGGCGCGCCATTTTGATATTCAAATCCGTTCAGCGAATCTCTGTTAATCTCAATATCACTGTCAGAAATGTCCTTTTGAACAATGTAGTATGGAACCAAAACCTCGCCTGTATAATTTGCATTTCCATATACCGCTACTTTCGGAGGTTCCTTGCCGCTTTCAACATCTGTCCAGTTAACATTGTCTCCGCCGCCTGCTCTTACACCAAAGTCACCGTTTCCATCCGCATCCATCTGCTTTAATTCAAACTTCGTATTATGAGTGCCTTCCAAAACGATTACACTGGATATTTCAGGAAGCGATCCGGCGCTACCACTGTACGTAACTTTATCGCTAGTCAGACTTACAACAACCCTGTCTTTCGCATAATCTGCACTGAAATCATATGGCACTATCTCAAAAGTACCTCTGATAACACCGCTGTAACTGCCCATACCAGTAATTGTATATCTGTAAGAACCACAGTTGATTGGTTCACGTACTTCTTCATCACCCTGATATACTGAAACTGTATAATCTGTACGATTATTAAGCTTCTGACCATTGATAACCACATTAAAGTCATCATTCATCGGATCAAACACTGCGATTCCATGTTTATAGCGATATACATCTTGTATTCCGGTCTGGCTGCTTTCAATATTTGATGTAATATTGTAATCAATATTAAAGCTGCCTACCAAATAGCCATTTCCACCTTCATAAGCTTCATCCGTAGGCTTGATAGCAATGGAATACGGTCCGCCAAGCTCCGTAGCTAACTTGCCATCAAATACATAATCTTTTAAGTACTCCATATTTCTTCCGCCGCATCGAATCGTCAGTAAACTAGCCAAATCCTCATACGTAATTGATGTTCCTGTAACAAAGCTTACATTGTTTGTATTATTATTATTTTTCCACAAAACCTCCTTATCGGTGTCTCTCAAATTAGCCTGAATCGTAATCGGAATTCTTTTCTGACCAACAATTACCCCTCTGTCTACTCCGTTTCCTGTTCCCACAATCAAAGCAGTTCGTTTTCCTGCTGTTTCATCTGAGCAGTTCACCGTGTAGTCATTTTTCCAAATCATAGAGTACTGATCACTATGATCTTTTGTATGGTATTCGTAGTTTTCTTCTCGCTGCAAAAGTGTCAATTTAAGCGAATCATATGCCATCGGATCTGCATAATCGACCACAATCGGGTCTGTATATTCTAATTTTGAATTTTTTGCTGCACCTAGTGCTTCACTCGGATCAAGCAAATCATAGATTACATATGTGATTTCCTGTTCATCAATATAATTTGCGTCATCGCCTCCCATACCCTTGATCCTCAGATATGTTGCATTCTTATTTGTCAAATCCGAACTTTTACTCACAAACATCGAGTTTATATACTCAACTTTAAAATCAACATCTTTTGTAAGGGTGTAACCGTCCTCTTCCCCTGCTTCTCCGGCATTTGCCTTCTGTCTGACAACAACTGTCGGCTGAATTTCAGACCCGTCAAACAGGAACCAACGAACATTATCTTTGATCGCTAAAGTACAGTCGTCTTTTAAACTGGTTGGAGATACCGTATATTTTTCTATAAATGTTCCTTTGAAATTTCCCTTTCCTGTAACAGTGATAAATGCTTCACCTCTTGTTGGTATTAATTGCTCTGTTTTGCTTTTTGAACAATTATATTCATAATCAATACCGCCTTTTAGTTTTGTGTACTGAGACGTAGACGATGTTTTTTCTGGGTTAAACCAAAGAGTAACGTCCTGCCATGCACCATCCTTTCTGCCCATAACTTCTGAAATAGTATACGGTCTGTAATCAATCGTGCTCTCATAATCATCCTGGAATCTAAAGAGCGATGACATAATTTTATCTCCGCTTGGATCATCTGGATTCTCCATTGATATATCTCTTTTTAGAATTTTAAAATATCCATAAATCATTCCTGTATATCCATTGCGTCCATATATTGGCACCCGTGCCCAATATCTCTCCTTGTTTGCTTCCGTATATGCTTCAGTATTATCCAAGTTTCTGTCCGCGTCACCAATAGTATAATACTTTGGATCAAGGACCTCCCCTTTATACTTGACTGTGATTTCAGAATCTAACGGCTGAATAGGCTTTCCTGTATAAATCTGTTCTACAATAATAATCTCAAAATCTTTTTTGACATCATTATCTTCCATATTTATCCGCTGAACCGGAAACTCAATAACTGCTGTTCCATGATACCCATTAATACCTTGAATCGTTACACTTGCATAGATCTCCTTCTGCGATCCCTCCTGTGAGTAATCAGGGTCTGTATATTCAACTACTGTGTATTTACTATCAAGCGCTATAATTTGTCTTGATCCGTTTACAGTATGATAAACACTTACTCCTTTCCTGTCATGTGTAGTAGTTTTATTCAGCTTTAATCCATATGGATCGTCACTATCTTCAGTCGCTCCATAACGGTCAGCCAATCTAAGTGTACGATCAACAAAGTTCAGATAATCATTATATCCTCTCTCTCTCACCTGCCCATCTGCAATATCCTGCCCTGTCTTTAATACCAGGTGCTGTTTTTTACCGGTATAACAGCCTTGACCTTCAATTGTAAACTTAATTGTACCATCCTTATCAATATTGCTTCCGTCACCAGCATCAAAAATAACCTGATAATCTGTTCCTGCAATCAGTGTCTGGCTTGGTGTAAATCCATAATCTGTCACAATCAGATTCTTATTTGTAACAAGCCACTTTTTCACTTCATTTTCTAAATTCTTACCTGCAAAATCCCAGTCAGGCATAGAAATTTCTTCATTCCACTTCACATCATCAGAATTAATATCCTTTGCTGTAAATTTAAACGGTCCAACGAGAACCCGATTATTTTTATCTGCACTAAAATTACCATTCTGTACAATATCAATTCTGTAATAATATTCGGTGTTTGTATCTATATTCGACATGTTCACAGCTACACCTGCTGCCGTATATAGCTTATTTGGTTCAACCGTAAAATCTTTGCCATTTTCTAGCGCTACCTCTTGAGTGATTGTCTGACCATCTTTCTCATAAGAAAATGTATAATTCAATCCGCTCAACTGAGGCGCATTTCCTCTGCCGCAATATTCATGTGTAGCATCCGTTTTTCCCGTCCCCGTAGTTACAAATCCATCTTCGTCTAAGAAATTAAAATAATGATTTGCATCCTGTACAAGCCTGCACGGTACAATCTGGAATTCCCACGGCGTTGGTATTTCTTCACTGTTTCCTGCTAATTTAACATAAACTTTCGCATATCCGACATTTACATTATCTTCATATCTTACCGTAAATCCTGCCGAATCTCCCAGTATCAGCTCCTCATTTAAGATATTGCTCCATACCTTCACCTCTGGTTCATGTTCACTGCCATTATAAATATGCCCGTCAGGACCATCCTGTTCGCAAGATCCAACCCTAACGTCAATATTCCCCTCATTGTGTGCACTTATTTCAAATTCTGCTTCTAATTCTCCTGTAAAATTTCCTGTAAACTCAAATGCAACGATATACTTCCCTGGTGCACCATTTTCTAAATTTCTAACTGTCTCTCTTTGGTTTGTATCTGGGTTAATATAATAAAATGTGACTTTATATTCTGCACCCTTTTTGCCTGGATCGATATTCCAAATAGTTCCAGAACCACTCTGTGCCCTAAGAGATGCATCTTTAATAACGGTATCCGCTGTCGTCCTCAATGGATAGGATGTCTTTTTAAGATGCAGTATATAATTCTCAACACCCTGCGGCTTGATCTCATAAGTCGCTTTCGGAATCTCATCACTGCCCCTAATCGTACCGTAATACCCTGCATTTGTTGGACTGTCGCTGGCAGCACCTTTAATAACCATTACGACCGTTCCTGCATCGATACCAGCAATCAGTCCGTTAACTGTACCTCCTTCTCTCAGAACTTCATATTCCACACTGTAATCAGTATCTTTTAATAATTCATACGTATTCTTGTTTAGTCCTGCATCTTCTCTTGAAAGACTAAAATACATACTTGGCAGCATCATATGCTGATCCCCATTATATGTATATGGTCCCGGATCTGCCGCATCTGTCGGAATCGGATCATTCCATTGTAATTTTTGGTTTGCTGCGCCTTCAATCCGCATATTAGCCAGATTACGTCTGACTCTGTAAAACAAAGTTCCCGTGTGTGTTCCATATCCAGACACGGTTGCCTCAACAGTCATTCTGACCAATCCCGCAGTGGCTCCTTCAATTATATCTCCATTATCTTTAACAATGACACATTCTGTAATTTTAAACTGCCCTGAATTAAGCGTTGTTGTATCTGTTGATGTATTTCCTCCGTCAACAGTAGTTACTGTCATCGCTATAGTCTCTGGATCAAACCTGTACGTATTATTTACTTCATCATATTCTCTTACACTCTTATAACTATTATCTGTAAAATCAAAAGATACTGTCGGTTTATTCAAAGAGTACTCTCTTACTCTAGTTCCCTTATAGTTTCCCATTCCAGTAATTGTAACTTTACGCCCATCCGTTGTCTCAATATTTTCTACGCTATAATGCGTACCTTCTGTAAGATCTGTACTGCTATTATCAGGATCTACTACTCGAACAGCAGGATTCCTCTCTGCCACTTCCCCTGAAGGATAATTCTGAAACAAAGTATTTCCTGTTCCCATGTAAGCTGTCAACTGCTTTACATGTTTGACTACATTAACAGACATCGCGAAATACTGCGATCCCGATGAATTTTTATAATTGTTCAGTTTTAAATAGCCATTATATCCCCTTAACGAACCTGGAATCGCCTGATTTCCATTTGTGCTATCAGCACAAATAGAATATTCGGTACTATTTATTATCGTCGGCTCACTTTGACCGCTTATCTCAAGCCATACTTTTAATTGACTAGATTCTAGTGGTGATGACACATTTTCCACTACCAAATCCTTATCACTAATCCCATCATATTCAGTCGGCTTCGGATTAATCGTTTCATATTTCAAACTCCCTGGCAATTCAATTGGTAAAATCGTATATCCAAAACTATAAGAACTTCCTGGCAGTAAATATTGATTACTTCCTTTTGACTTAGCCGTCATTGTTACCTGTACTGTATTTGCTTGTGTCCAATTACCCGAAGTAACTGACAATTCATAATCTGTTCCCTGTACTAGACTCTGAGTCTTTTTTGTTCCATTCTCATCGTTATATTCTAACTGTAGAACTGGATAGACCGGATCTCCTTTATCGTATAACAGTAAATTCTTATTCGTAACCGTGATCGCCGCACCGCTTACTGGATTAGCTGTTCCTATCGTACCCAAATCTATATTCAGATCACCCGCAGCCCGCAGCCTAGGCGCAGCAATCGCCACACCCCCCAGCAAAAGCACAGAACAAAATACAATCAATATTTTCGTCCCAAACCTTTTCCATACATCCTTGTACATACATTACCTTCCTCTCCGTCATCCCAACTGGAAGACATTATTCTATCCCGGTTTACATGAACCACTCAGAACACACAAACCCGATTCCCATATCCCATCCACCGCAATTCGCAAGACATCTGTTCCTACAGCCCCAGTCATCGACCGCCCGCCGGATTCCGAACAGGCGTCGTGCCAAGTGCGGTACACAGAATAAAACATACAGCTTCATCATGCCCTGACACAGCACCCCGCCAATTTCCCAGACAGCTCTCCTCCATTATTTATTCCGCCGTTTTCCCTTCCCGTACAACCGCCTTCCCTGCCGGATCGATCTGTACAAGAAACGTCAAAACCCACAAGATACTGTCTTACCTAACTGCCGGATGCAGTGTTCACGTACTTTCGGATGGCCTGTGCATCCTACACATCTATATTAAGAGAAAAGAATGTATGCCGCAACTGCCATTCACAGGACTTTTCGCTTCCTGACAAGCAGGCAGACACGCAGACTTATCCCATTAAGATAGTTTATAATTATATCGGCTCTTTTTTTAGAATATTAACCTTAAGGTGGAATTTTTTTGAATGATCCGTATGAAGTAATCCTATTGTACCGCAATTAGACACTAAAGGATCATTTTGCGGAAAAAGTCAAAATTAGTATCTTGTGCGGCAATTTCCATCAAGTGCTCTTGCCGCAAAGAAACGAAAAACTGCCACAAATACACTCTGTTCACAATACACCATTATTCTTTACAAAACTTGTGATACCCAGACGTGAGAGGGAATTGGCAAGCAGCGCCTTTAGCTGCTGTCATCAGCCAGGGCGTGCCAATCTCCTCTCTCAGCGTCCATCCGCAAAAACGCAACGCTAGTACAGCAATTCGCAAATGCTGTACCAGCCCGAATCCGTCACACCATTTCCATTCCCGACTCCTGCCCAATCTCTTTTCGGATTGCTTCCACTGCATCATACGAGTACGCAGGAATAATACGCATAATCATTTCTGACGAGATTCCCTCTCCTATCATATTAGCAACAACTATCTTTTGCTCCGCCTCTCTTTTCCGTTTTACTTCTTCTTTAACTTCTTCCCTCACTTCTTCCTTTATCTCTTCCCTCACTTCTTCCTTTACTTCTTCCCTCACCTCCTCTTTTATTTCTTCCTTTACTTCTTCTCTCACTTCTTCCTTTACTTCTTTTCTAAGTTCCTTCCGAATCATCCG
>ERZ808054.1435-NODE-1435-length-13484-cov-14.610875_pt1 | contig 13484 bp, 10 predicted proteins | sample MGYA00380201_ERZ808054 | MGnify/ENA primary metagenome ERZ808054 (study PRJEB31490, sample SAMN06133419) | mouse gut metagenome | isolation source: Z5_2 | host: mice | place: China: Chengdu | collected 2015-05 ... | reverse complement strand
GAGATTTTTCGACAGATGGCATCGATTTTTAATTCCGTGCACAGTTTTTGGAGGAACAAATATCCGATCTGAAAACAACGTTCTTCATTCTTAGGTATGTAAGCTTTTCTGGAAAGAGAAACCGACACATCGCAGGTATTGGCATTGTATTCGGCTGTGTCTTTTTCGGCTTCAGATTTTGCCCAGGCCATCATGGCATCAAAGTCACCATCAAACTGTCGGAGTAACTCATTGAGTTTTCCAAGTTTTCGGTAGATCCGGGAAGAAGTCTTACCGTTTTCTTTCCGGTAGGATTGGTTGATATAAACATCTTTGTTATTCTCTACACCAGTAATGGAAACATACATAAAAATCACCTCATAAGTATTATAACACAACTAGCGTAAACTAGCACGTATTATTTTTTCAAATTTGACAAAAAAATAAGCCAAAAGCAGGCTTAAATACAAGATTTGTGTGTTATGAGGTTTAAAAGGAAGTGTCAAACTACCGTCTGTCAGGCACAGACTGACTTTTTCCTCACTTGCAAGATCCCGGATGTAGTGATATACTGTGTCTTTGGTACAGAATGGAATTGGAGATTATCAGCCGGATTTTGAAGAACATCCGGCGCTTTTAAGAGAGGAGTTTTATATTTCATGAATACAACACGAGAAGATGTCAGAAATGTTGCGATAATCGCCCATGTTGACCACGGTAAAACGACGCTGGTCGATGAGCTTTTGAAACAGAGCGGCGTATTCCGGGAAAATCAGGAGGTCGCCGAACGCGTCATGGATTCCAACGATATCGAGCGGGAACGGGGCATAACGATTCTTTCCAAAAATACAGCCGTTATGTATAAAGATGTGAAAATCAATATCATCGATACTCCCGGCCATGCGGATTTCGGCGGCGAGGTAGAGCGCGTTCTGAAAATGGTGGACGGCGTAATCCTCGTTGTGGATGCTTTCGAAGGCCCCATGCCTCAGACCAAATTCGTTCTGAAAAAAGCGCTGGAACTCGATCTGTCCGTGATCGTATGTATTAACAAATGCGACAGGCCGGAAGCCAGACCCCTTCAGGTCGTCGATGAAGTGCTGGAACTTCTGATGGATCTGGATGCCAATGACAAACAGCTGGACTGCCCTTTTGTCTATGCTTCCGCCAAAGCGGGCACGGCGACTACGCAGATCACCGTCAAAGGCAAGAATATGACGCCCTTATTCGATACAATCTTAGAGCATATTCCCGCCCCCTGCGGCGACCCGGAACTGGGCACGCAGGTTTTGATCAGCACCATCGACTACAACGAATATGTGGGCCGCATCGGCGTCGGCAAAGTGGACAACGGTTCGATCAAAGTCAATCAGGAGGTCGTCATCGTCAACCACCACGAACCCGATAAACTGAAAAAAGTAAAAGTCAGCAAACTGTACGAATACGACGGATTAAATAAGGTAGAAACAAAAGAAGCGGGCGTCGGTTCCATCGTCGCCATTTCCGGCATCTCCGATATTCATATCGGGGACACGCTCTGCTCACCGGACAGACCGGAACCGATTCCGTTCCAGAAAATATCGGAACCGACGATCGCGATGCACTTTATCGTCAACGATTCACCGCTCGCCGGACAGGAGGGCAAATACGTGACGAGCCGGCATATCCGCGACAGGCTTTTCCGGGAACTCAATACGGATGTTTCCCTCCGGGTCGAAGAAACCGAAACGACAGAAGCATTTAAAGTTTCCGGCCGGGGTGAACTGCATCTGTCCGTTCTGATCGAAAATATGCGGCGGGAAGGCTATGAGTTTGCTGTCAGCAAAGCGGAAGTTCTCTATAAAACGGACGAAAACGGCAAAAAAACCGAACCGATGGAGCTGACTTATGTCGATGTGCCGGAAGAATTTTCCGGTACGGTCATTGAAAAACTGAGCAGACGGAAAGGGGAACTGAAGAACATGGGACAGGCCTCCGGCGGCTATACGAGACTGGAATTTTCCATTCCTTCCAGAGGGTTGATCGGCTACCGCGGGGAATTTATGACCGATACGAAAGGTAACGGCATCATGAACAGCGTTTTTGACGGATACGGCCCCTACAAGGGCGATATCCAGTACCGGAAGCAGGGCTCTCTTATCGCCTTCGAAGCCGGAGAAGCCATTACCTACGGCCTCTTTAACGCCCAGGAACGGGGCACGCTTTTCATCGGCCCCGGCACGAAAGTATATTCCGGCATGATCGTCGGACAGAACGGCCGCGGAGAAGACATCGAACTGAATGTCTGCAAAAAGAAACAGCTCACGAACACCCGCTCTTCCAGCGCGGATGAAGCGCTGCGCCTGACACCGCCCAAAGTGCTCAGCCTGGAACAGGCGCTCGAATTTATCGACACCGACGAACTGCTGGAAGTGACTCCCCAGAGCCTGCGCATCCGCAAAAAGATTTTAGACCCTACACAGAGAAAGCGCGCGGCCATCTCGGCCGCGGCAAAAGCGAACTAAATGCCGAGCGCAATCGTTGCAATCCGGAAATAGATCAGCAGCGAAATCGCATCCACAATCGTAGTGATAAATGGACTCGCCATCACGGCCGGGTCCATTCCTATTTTTTTGGCAATCATGGGCAGCGTGGAACCTACCACCTTTGCCACAATAACGGCCAGGAACAGCGTAACGCTGACGACAAGGGCCACACGGATACTGACCCTGTCGAACACGAGCATTTTGACGATGTTGCAGCCTGCCAGCGTCAGACCGCATAACACGGCCGTGCGGATTTCCTTCCAGACGACCTTGAACCAGTCCCCGAACTGGATCTCGTCCAGAGACAGACCGCGGATAATCACTGCGCTCGCCTGACCGCCCGCATTTCCGCCGGTATCCATCAGCATCGGAATAAACGCGGTAAGCACCACGTATTTGCTCAGCGCATCTTCAAAAGAAGAAATAATCTTTCCGGTAAAAGCCGCGGAAATCATCAGCAGCATCAGCCAGGGAATGCGTTTCTTCCAGGATTCAATAACACCTGTTTTCATATAAGGTTTATCCGACGGCACGATCGCCGCCATTTTCTCGATATCTTCCGTCGTCTCTTCTTCGAGAATATCCACGACGTCATCGACCGTAATGATGCCGACAAGCCTGTCCTCATTGTCCACCACAGGCATCGAAGTAAAGTCATACTTCTTAAACTGTCTCGCCACTTCCTCCTGGTCCATCATGGTATGAAGGGAAATAATATTCTCGTTCATGATATCGCCGATCACCGCATCCGGCGCGCTGAGCAGCAAATACCGGAGCGCCACCGTACCGACGAGCGTCCTTTGCTGATCGAGCACATAACAGATATTGATCGTTTCGCTGTCAACCCCGACCTTCCGGATTCTGGCGATAGCCTGTTCCACCGACAGCGTTTCTTTCAGATCCACATATTCCACCGTCATAATGCTTCCGGCGGAATCTTCCGGATAGCGCAGCAGATGATTGATATCTCTCCGCGTTTCCGCGCTCGCATGGGCCAACAGCCGCTTCACCACATTGGCCGGCATTTCTTCCAGGAGATCCGTCGCATCGTCTGCCATCAGGTGGTCGATGATGCCCGCCGCATCTTTTTCCGACATGGAAGTGATGACATACTGTTCCGTTTCGATTTCCAGATAGGAAAAAACATCCGCCGCCATGCTCTTTGGCAGGATGCGGAACAGCTTTAGCAGCTCGTCCTGTTCCATTTTCTCCATATATGCCGCGATATCCGCCACATTATACCCCGTGATCTGCTGTCGAAGTTTCAGATATTGCCCCGTATTCAGTAATTCCAGTATTTCTTCCATATCAACTGCCTCCCTTCCTGCCATCTGCGGTATCGGCAGCCATGCCGCGCGTCAAATAACACCCGTTTTTAAATTGAGATGCCCGCCTCTATAACCTGTAATATGCGCTGCCCGTTTTTTCAATCAGCGCCTTTCCGGCCGTCGCTTCCGTAATCTCTTTCCTGACGGAATCTTCCTCTTCATAAGGAACCTTCACCTTCAGAGTGACCACATCCGTATACGACGGCTCCTCTATCGCAATTTTTCTTATGCCCAGCAAATATTGTATCCGGCCGATGCCGTTATAATCTGTTGTAATTTGAAACTGCGTACCATAACGCATTGTACATATCGTGCTCGCCGCAATTCCCGCCTGAGCGGCCTGCGTATAGGCGCGCACAAGTCCTCCCGTTCCGAGCAGGGTACCCCCGAAATACCTTGTCACGACAATGACCGCATTGCGTACCTGCGTGCCGGCCAGAACTTCCAGAATCGGCTTTCCGGCCGTTCCCGAAGGCTCCCCGTCATCCGAAAAACGCATGAGCTGTCCCCGCTCTCCGAGAATATACGCATAGCAGTTATGCCTTGCGTCCCAATACTTCTTTTTCATCGATTCGACAAAAGAAAGCGCCTCTTCCTCCGTTTCCGCCGGACTGACAGTTCCGATAAAACGGGACTTCTTCTCCTCGATCTCTCCGCTCCCGCCCCGTTCCACTATTTTGAAAGGTTCTTTTCTGTTTTCTTCTTCCATTTTCGATAATCACACCTTTCTTTCAATCTGACCGCATGCCTTTCTCTTTGCCGTCTTTTATCTTAACACAGGCGGGAATAAAAGTGTATAAAATTGTGAACAATTCTTAATATATCATGAAGATGGCATAAAATTCTTCCTTTCACAGCCTATTTGGGTTATAATAACGTTTAATGGATTTTACGAAAGGCATGGTATTGATATGAATTATAGCAAACGGGGTGTCCGTAAAAAACAAAAAGCACTCAATGCAAAAGGCGGCAAATGGGGCAGAAAGCTCGGCTTTACCTTTGTTCAGGTCTTCCTCCTTTTTATGATCTCAGCCGCCATACTCGGAGTCAGCGCAGGAATCGGCGTTTTTAAAGGCATTCTTGCGACAGCGCCCGATATCGGGAATATAGATGTTACTCCTTCCGGTTTTTCCACTTTCGTATACGACATCGAAGGCAATCAGACCGCCAAGCTGGTATCCACGGATTCCAACCGTATCCCGGTCAGCATGGATATGGTTCCGGAAGATCTCGCACACGCTTTTGTAGCCGTCGAAGATGCTCGTTTTTATGACCACAACGGCATCGATATCAAAGGTATTCTGCGTGCCGCCGCGATCGGCATCCAGAATAAATTCCACTTCTCCGAAGGCGCCAGCACCATCACGCAGCAGCTTCTGAAAAACAACGTTTTCACGGACTGGACAAGTGAAGATTCTTTTGCGGACAGGATGAAACGTAAAATACAGGAGCAGTATCTTGCGCTGGAACTGGAAAAAATCATGGAAAAAGACGATATTCTGATCAATTATATGAACACCATCAATCTCGGTCAGAATACGCTCGGCGTACAGGCGGCTTCCCTGCGGTATTTCAACAAATCCGTCAGCGACCTGAACCTGTCCGAATGCGCCGTTATCGCAAGCATCACCCAGAACCCGACCAAATATAACCCGATCACGCACCCGGAGAAAAATGCGGAGCGCCGCGAAAAAGTGCTTCGACACATGGCCGAACAGGGCTATATTTCTCAGGAGGAATACGCCGAAGCGATGGCAGACGATGTATATTCCCGCATTCAGATCGTCGATTCGGAAAACGGCGAATCTACCGTAAATACATATTTCGTAGATGCGCTTACGGATGATGTATTGGAAGATCTGATCGCCGCCGGCTATAATGAAACACAGGCTTATACGCTTTTATACAGCGGCGGCCTGAAAATTTACTCCACACAGGATCCTGCAATCCAGGCCATCTGCGACGAGGTGTTCGCCGATGAAAGCAACTTCCCGGAGAATACGAAATGGTATCTGAACTATGAACTGACCACCGTGGACAAAGACGGCGAACGAAAGAATTACAGCACCGAGATGTTCCGCAGTTTCTGGCGGGAATCCAAAACCGGTTATAACCTGATTTATTCTTCACAGGATGAAGCTTATATGGATATCGACCTGTATAAAGAGGCGGTTCTTGCAAAAGACGAGGAAGTCTTTACCGAAACGATTTCCTTAACGCCGCAGCCTCAGGTCTCTCTCGTGGTAGAAGACCAAAGCACCGGATATGTAGTTGCAATGGAAGGCGGACGCGGCGCCAAATCGGGAAGCCGGACGCTTAACCGGGCAACCGATACGGTCAGACAGCCGGGATCCACGTTTAAAATCGTATCCACTTACGCCCCCGCTCTGGACAGCGCAGGGCTGACCCTCGCCACCATCATAGACGATGCGCCGTTTAATTATGCCAGCGGCCGTCCGGTCGGCAACTGGTACGGCGAGGCATACAGAGGCCTTTCTTCCCTGCGGGACGGTATACGCGACTCCATGAACATCGTTACCGTTAAGGCGCTGACCTGGATTACGCCGCAGCTCGGTTTCGACTACCTTATGAACTTCGGCTTTACCACGCTGGAGGAGCGGAAAGAAATCAACGGAGAAATCTTCTCCGACATTCAGCAGTCACTGGCGCTGGGCGGCATTACAAACGGTGTTACCAATGAAGAATTGAATGCGGCTTATGCCTGCATCGCAAACGGCGGAACTTATATCAAACCCAAATTATATACGAAAGTGTTAGACCATGACGGCAATGTCATTCTCGATAATACGACGCCTCAGTCCAAACAGGTAATCAAGGAAACGACCGCTTTTCTGCTTACGGACGCTATGGTAGACGTTGTCACAAGCGGTACGGGCGGCTCCGTTAATTTCGGCAATATGGCCATCGCCGGCAAAACCGGTACGACCTCCGATTACAACGATGTCTGGTTCGCGGGCTACACACCCTATTATACCGCTACTACCTGGACAGGTTTCGATAACAATGTAAAACTGTCCGGCGATGAAAAGAACCTGGCCAAAAAACTATGGCGCGCGGTCATGGCCAGAATCCATGAAGAGCTGCCTAGCCAGTCCTTCAGCGTCCCGGCCGGCATCGTCACCGCCACGGTATGTTCCCGTTCCGGCAAACTTCCGATCGACGGACTTTGCAACGGCACGCTGCGGACGGAATATTTTGCGGAAGGAACCGTTCCGGCAGAAACATGCAACATTCACTACTCCGGACCGATCTGTAATTACTGCCAGCTGCCCGCTACGGAATTTTGCCCGTTCAAAGTGGACGGCGTCCGGGAACTGCCTCTGATCGAAGACGCTTCCCTGTTAAGCGGCTCACCAAACGCGATGACGGAAGTTGTCAACGAAGACGGTTCCGTTTCGACCGTACCGACAGCGCAGACCGATAACGTATGTCCGCATAACATGGAATTTTTCGCCAATCCGGACTATGAGCAGATCATCGCGGCACAGCAGAACGAAATCAACATCCGAAATGCGGAAGCGGCTGCAGCGGCCGCCGCTGCGGCACAGCAGGCGAATCCGGAAGCACCGGCTCCGCCGCCGGCACAATAAAAAATCGCCGCCCGGCGGCGGCGATTATGAGAATGCTTCGCATTCTCCCCTGAAATGGTTTCTGCTGCGGCAATTTCCTAATACTGTTACAGCAATTTGCAAAGGGTATCTGACACTGTCAGATACCCTTTAATTCTTTGATTTTCTCTTCCAGATCGGCGATGCCGGTCTGTGCATTTCTGACGGCTCTGCACTGTTCCTCGTATGCTTCCTCAGGCTCGGAGCCATGCTGTTCATAATACCGCCTGCCGATCTCCATGTAATTCCTTTTGACGACTTCCTCACAGGTATTGATCTGGCTTCTCAGGTTTGCAATTTCGGCTATCTCCTTCGCCTTATCCGTAACCTCTCTTCCCTTTGCGGAAATCGTTTCTCCCACTCTTGTGACAAAACTTTTGTCCATACCCGCTTTTACCTCCTTTTCTCAGCTGCTTCGCTGTCCTCCGTGCCGCCGCTTCCGGCACCGTTTCATCGCTCATGAAAGCAGACGCCTTCGCAGACTTCTCAGATTCATCTTCATCATTGCATAGTCCGCGTCCACTTCCCGGTTCCTTTCCGGCGATATTCCCGAATGAATATAAAAGGTATCCATTCCCACCTTCTTTGCTCCCGCAATATCGCTGTCCAGATCATTTCCGATCATCAGGGAACATTCCGGCGCTATCCGGTATTTCTCCAACAGTATTCTGAAGAACCGTTCATCCGGCTTTTTAACCCCATGATCGGATGAAATCATTATCCCGTCAAAACAATCCTCTATTTGCAGATACCGCAGCTCTTTTTCCGTAAAAATACGCTGTGCATTGGACAGCAGATAAACCCCTCTGTCCATTCCGCGAAGGCCCTGCAAAAGCTCTCTGGCTCCTGCATATAACCGTAACTGACGTGTGGAAAGCGCCCTGAACATCTCACCGGTATGAAGAACCAGTCCGTCCGAAGGTTCCACGCCTCTTGCCATATATAACTCCCGGAATACCTCTTCTATCGGAATTTCAGGATAAGACTCATGGGCATACAGCCTCTCCTCCAATTCCCGCTTTCTGCCCTGCTGCCCTGCCTCCTGCTCCTTCTCTGATACCAGCTTATTATATAACACCTGTAATTCATCCGCCGAATACACCGCTCCATAATAGCCGTAAAACAGACTCATCTTATGCCATAACATCTGCTGTTTTTCGTCTGTCCTGATATCTACAAGCGTACCATATAAGTCAAAAATATAATTCTGATATAATTTCATTCTTTTAATGGATTCCCTGTAATGATTTTCTCGTATGGCGCCAACATACCTTCCGTTATCTTTGGCTGAACCTTGTCTTTTGTTAAAGGATGTTTTAACAATCCGCCAACCAGTCTCATAAACAAAATGATATTCATTTTTTTCCAGGGAAAATCATATAAGCCGTTCTTTTTATAGAAACGGTGGTCAGCCTGCATCATCCCCTGCATCTCAAAAACGAGATCCCGAAAAATCTTTCTGCCGCCTACTCCATAAAAATTCTCATTTACGGTGATCCTGTGCGTCAGGGCGTAAGCCAGTTTATCCGCACAGAAAGCGGGCGAATCCGCGCCGACACCCTCGTTGGTTGCAATACCCGCCAGAAAGTTCCTTCCCATCTGGCTTTTTGCCTCCAGTATCATCTGCAGATTTTTCTCCTGTGAAAATTCACCGTCAATCAGGTACGCGGTTGGTTTTTTCGCCGTTACCGCACGATGTCCATTGCAGAACTGCCTGTCATCATACGTTTTAAACAATGTTCCCATCGAATGATCTTTGATGGAAAACGCGTACACAATGCTGTCCGCCTTCTGGATTTTCCGCAGAAGCGCGTCGAAGCCGTCCTGATAAACACAGGTTCCGTCTGCCGCACAATGGAAACATCCGACGCACCCGCCCTGAAAATCAAAATTCCGCAGATTCACAACATGACTTTCAAAGGGCAGTTCTTTCCGGAAATCTACGATCATCCGGCGCAGCCTGCTGTTTTTTTCGGCGCAGTCAGTTACGATAACAACCCGGTATTTCCGGTTCTTCTCGTTAAGCGGCGTCCTGTCCGGCTCCCTTTCAAAAGGAGACGTCTCTTCCAGTATTATATGTTTGGTATAATTCCAATATGTAATGACTTCAAGCTGTCCTTTTTTCGTTAAAAGATCGTTCATATCTGCGGAAAATCCACGTAAAATCCGCATTCCCATATCCCTGCAGTTATCCTCGATATAACGGTGCGCCGTCACGTCATAAAAATGCTTCGATGTCGTGATCTGCATCATATATCTGCCGGAAACATCGACGTTTCCCTCCTTCATAAGCGTCATAAACCGATGGAGCTGGGAAGGCACCGTAAAAGCATACACCGGATAGGCAAACAAAATTACCTGTGCATTTCGCACCCCTTCCTTTACAACCCACATATCCTGCTCCAGCGCATGGATCTGGGCGCCCGCATGAATAACTTCAAATTCATCTTTCGGAAATTTTCGCTGCAAAAACCGTATCGTCTGATATGTAACACTGTTTTTCCCCTTAGGACTTCCGTTGATTACCAATACTTTCATAATTCCCTCCGTTATCCTCTGTGTAAAATCCGCTTTGAAATTCCACTCTTATTGAATGGTCACATCATGCGTAATCAGATAATAGCCGCCCTTCAATTCTTCAATCGTCCAGTCAACCCGATATGTAGATGCACCAAGCTCCGACATGGCTTTATCCATATACCCTTTTTTATATTCATCCGTCTGATAAGCGCTGTATACATTGTTAAACAGCACCTGGCCGTTTATGATATTGTGGAAACTGAATCTTCCCTTTCCGCCGTCAACTACCTTTTTATAACAGTCGTTATAATATTCATCCAGCGTCTTCAGGTTTCCGTCCGCGCTCAGCCCCAGATCTTCCAGGCTGCGTCTTAAATCATTGGAACCGTCGTTATCGTCTTTATTATCATCGGAAGACGCCTCCAGATTCCGGAATACAACGCCATTACAGGGCGGCAGATTTACCGAAAGATCCTGTCTTAAATGGTTCGTCGCATAATCCCCGTCCGACTTATTGAAATATTCATAGGAACCCGAACCGCTGTCATCCCATGTAACATCCACATTATAATAGCCGTCGTCCAAAGCGACGATATTCCAGGCGTGGCTCTCCCCCGCATATCCTGTACAATAATAACAGGGAATGCCGAGCTGCTGTAAAATATACTGAAACGCCCTTGCATATCCGGCACATACGGTCTTCCCGTTTACAAGCGCGCTGTACGCACTCTGGTTCATCGGTGCGGAAGCCGCATAATCCACATTGGCAACAAGACTGTCATGCACATATTTTTCTTTCTCATAATTGCTCTCCAGCGCCTGCGCACCATCGGTAATCTCTTTTACTTTTGCCTCAAAAGTACTCTTGGACTTCGACAGATTCCCTGCCGTGGAATTGAACTGCAGATCGATTTCCACGCATTCGCCGTTCCTTTTAAACTTGCAGGCATAAGCCGTATCCATCCAGAACAGTTCCGGATGATCGTTATAAACCGCGGCAAATACATTCTTAATCCCGCCCGCGGACATATTCTCCACCGGCGCGAAACTTTCGTTTAACGCCAGCGCATTCGCATAGATTTGCCGGTAAAGGTGCTGCCCTGTCTCATCCAGCATCGCATAATACGGATAAAACCAGAGATCAAATGTAAGGCCGTCCCCTGTTTCCCCGACGCCGAGCTCGCTCTGAATCTCCTCGGCTTCTTCGTCGTCTATCTCGCTGCTTTCATCCTGAATGGGCTGATAGCCGCTTCTTCCCGCTACTCCCGGAGGCACGATAATGCCATAAGTTGCCGGATCGATCTGCACGCCGACGTTCTGCGTCTCCTCCGTATCCTGACTGCTCACGTTCGATACCGGCATCGCGGACGTCGTTCCATATTCCGGCTGTCCGTCCTCTTCCCCCTCTTCAGGTAAGATAACATCTGTAACGGGTTCGTCCTCCCTATCCGCAGCGCCTTGTTCGACATTGTTTCCCGGAACGGGGCTCAATGCGTAATCCTCATTCTCATTCAGCTTCAATACACCCGCAATCCGCGTTGACATTTCCGGATTAACCGCGCACAAAACAATGACCCCGCAACATAAAATGAAAAAAACAAGTATTCCGTATAAAATTGTTTTGATAATTTTCATTGCAGTATCCACGCCTTTCTTCTGTCTTTCAATATTCCCTTGCGATCTCTTTTACATCATATAACCGCTTAAAGCTTTCCAGCTCTTTTTCATTTCTGATCAGCATGACCTCTTCAAATTTTCCGCTGTTGGTATCTTTGAACCCGGCCACCTGTTCCCCCGTACAAATGCTGCATTTCAATACGGGTTTATATTGTTCCCGATCATACTGCCGGACGGTCATGACCGGCTTTTTCCCAAATCCGAATCGCATCTTTTCCCCATGCCTTCCTGCCTCGCTGTTCTTCTCATACTATTATATATCAGATACGGCAAAATGCCCAGAAAAAAATGAAAGAAGCCCATTTCCTCCCTCCACTTTAACGTGCTCCATTCTTACGGATTTTTTCTTTTACATACTTTCTACGAAAAACGATCATGGAACCCCCCGCCATAACGAGGCCTGTCACCACCATGAAAACCACTCCCGGCACTTCTCCCATAAGCGATATAACAGGAGAAAATATGTGCAAATTCAGCGTCGTTGACCACATCAGATTTACCGTTACATGAATCAGTACCGGTATGCAGACATTTCTCGTGTAATAATAAAAATAGCCAAACACAATCCCCGAAATAAAAGTGTGCAGCATCATCATCGGATACAGATGTGTCAGCGAAAAAAGCGCGGATGGAATGATGATCGCAGCCGCGCTTTTATAGTAAGGCCTGCAGAGATTCAAAAGGATTCCCCTAAAAAACAACTCCTCAACGACCGCACCCGACAGCGAAAAGATACTGTATAATACTAAATTTTCCGTCACACCTGCAGAAATTTCCGTTACTTCCGCCGCTGTTCCCCCCATCATAACCTGTACCACAGTAATCATATTAAAAAAAGATAACCCGACCCCCGATACAACTGACAACAGAATAATCCGCATTTTCGGTTTTTCTCCGGAAGACAGGAGAACCGCCTCCGCTCTCCGGCTCATATAAAAAGACAGGATTCCCATGATCAGCACAGACAAAAATCTGATTATATATGTATTTTGAAATAAAACACCCAGGAATTTCACGGAGAAAAGCCATGCACAGACCAAACCAATACATTTTAACAGCGCTGTCGTCTTCATATCGTTCTTCCCTCATTTTCTTCAAAACGCAGCCAGGCGTTTCCATGCACGGATTCAAACCGATTCAGATATCGTACAAAACAAATACCGGAAACACTGTAAACATCAACTTTTCCGCTGAATTAAAAAGAACGCGGGACGGATTTGAATACTTTCCCCGCGGAAAATTGTTGTCTGACTATTTGTAATACAATTATACTTTTTCCGACATCTCGTGTCAATCCGGAAAGATCTTCTGCCGATAAAGATACACTGACAGTAAAAAATCGGAGTTGGCGTACATAAAAGATGTGTTAAATGTTATTGACACAATGTTAATTTTCAGAAACCCATAAAATGTGTGTCTGTATTGACAAATTGACAACCCAAATTGCTTGAAGCCAAATAAATTATATTGTAGGCTGTAAAAAAGGAGGAAATGTGAATGAAGTTTAACGAAAAATTATTAAAACTCAGAAAAGAAAAAGGACTCTCAGAGATATTCTAAAAGGGATAAAATGGTTTATCGTAGGCGGTTTCATATTTCTATGCCTCGGAATCGCAGTTTCACTTATACTGCATTTTATTTTTCCGGAATCCAATACATTTTGGCGTACCTATTAACCGCAGACCATGTACCCGGGGAGGGGGGCATGACAGGCTATGAAATCCCTCCCATTCTTTCTCCCATAAAGCATTTTTTATTTTGAGTTTCCCCATTTTTAAAGCCCTCATGTCGCGCAATCAGCCATTTTAAAGTATTCAAACAGGGTT
>ERZ808054.1434-NODE-1434-length-13550-cov-4.764937_pt1 | contig 13550 bp, 10 predicted proteins | sample MGYA00380201_ERZ808054 | MGnify/ENA primary metagenome ERZ808054 (study PRJEB31490, sample SAMN06133419) | mouse gut metagenome | isolation source: Z5_2 | host: mice | place: China: Chengdu | collected 2015-05 ... | reverse complement strand
TGCTTTAAATGTAAATGTGAATTATTCATAAAATAATGGTTTTAGCCTTTTGTTTACGGCGCATTTATGGTATAAAAAAAGAAGTGCCTTTCAGGGCAGCAATAGGAAATGAAGTGGAAATGAGGTAAAGAATGAAGAAAAAGCTTATGATGGCAGTGCTTTCTGCCGCAGTGATACTTACGATGAGCGCATGTGGAGAAAAGGATACCAGTGAGCTGGTTTATCTGAAGGATTTTGATGCATCCAGCTATGTGACGCTGGGAGATTATAAGAACGTGGAAATTACCCTGGAGGACCCGGAGGTGACGGAGGAGGATATCGATCAGTCTGTTGAATATATTCTCCAGACCAGACCGGTGAGTTCCCCGGTGACAGGCAGGGCAGCAGAGCTGGGAGACGTTGCCAATATCGATTATGAAGGCAAGCTGGACGGTGTTGCCTTTGAGGGCGGCACTGCGGCGGGGTATGACCTGGAGCTTGGGAGCGGAAGCTTTATTCCCGGATTTGAGGACGGCGTGGTAGGGATGGAGATCGGTGAGACGAAGGATATCGACCTGAATTTTCCCGATCCTTATAAGCGCAACCCGGACCTGGCGGGAGCGCCGGTGGTATTCACCGTCACTTTAAACGGATTAAGCACCCAGGAGCCTGCACAGTTAAATGATGAATTTGTGAAAGGGCTGATGATAGAAGGATGTACTACCGTGGAGGAGTTCCGGGAATACGTCCGGGACAGCCTTATGGAAAGTCAGCGGCAGCAGTACGCGCAGGACAGGGAAAATGCAATTCTGGAGGAGCTGGAGCAGATCACAGCCTATAAGGATGTGCCGGAAGGAATGGCAAACCGGATGACGGATACGCTGCTTGCCAATATCACTGCTTATGCACAGATGTATGGCGCTGAGGTGGCTGATTATGTGGCAGGTGTTTACGGCGGAGCGGCAGAGGAATATGAGGAAACCCTTAAAGAACAGGCAAGTATAATGGCACAGCGCTATATCATGCTGGCTGCCATTGCCGAGAAAGAGGGAATCAGCGTTTCGGAGACGGAGCGGGACGAGCAGCTTGCCCGGGAGGCGGAAGATTACGGCTTTGAGAGCGTGGACGAATATACCAAGGATATGGACAAGGAAGCTTACAGAGAGTATCTGCTTGTGAACAAGACCATGGAGTTCCTTGGGGAAAACATTTCAGCCGCAGGTCAGGCGGATTAAAGAGAAATACAGGAATGGAAATTCCGGAATGAAGGACATGGATGAAGAAAAGACTGATCAGTTTTTTGGCGATATTGATTTCTTTTATAATGATGCTGTTAGTGGTAGAACCGGTATGGGCTACCACTATTTCCGATTTGGAAAAGGAGAAGGAAAGGCTCGAACAGCAAAGGCGGGAAGCGGATGAGCGGAAGAAGCAGGAGCAGTCTAATTACAATAACGCATCAGGCAGGGTAAATGCGATCCAGTCTGACGTGGATGAGATTGGAGAAGAAATCGAGGAAATTGATGCAGCTTTGGTGGAGACCCTAGCCAGTGTGGAGATGATCAGGGAAGAGATCGAAGACAAAGAAGAACAGATCGAGGAGACCAGCCAGGATTTGGCAAAGGCACAGGAAGTGGAAAGGGAGCAGTATGAGTCTATGAAGCTTCGGATCCGCTTTATGTATGAAAAGGGAGATGCCACTTATCTGCAGTTATTGCTGGAAAGCCACGGTATCGGGGAAATGGTGAATAAGGTAGAGTACGTAGAAAAGCTTTACGAATATGACCAGAAGAAGCTGGAGGAATATCAGCTTGCAAGGCAGGCGGTGGAGGAACTGAAGCAAAAGCTGGAGGATGAACGTTCCGAGCTGGAAGCCCAGCAGCATGAATTAGAGGAAGAGCAGAAGAGCCTTGAGATCATCCTTGACGAAAAGCAGAAAACTTACGATGATTATGAAGTCCAGCTTGCCAAGGCGAGGCAGGAAGCGGCGGTCTATAAGGCGAACATCAGAAAGCAAAACGACGAGATCAAAAAACTGGAAGCTGCCGCCGCCGCCAAGCAGTCAGAGATTGACAGAGCCAAGCAGGCTGAGGAAGAAGCAAAAAGGGCACAGGAGGAAGCGCTGCGCAGACAGGCACAGGAGTCCTCGGGAGAGTCAGGCGGCAGTTCTGGAAGCAGTTCCGGCAAGAGCTCTTCCGGCAGTTCCAAGGGCTATGCATCCGCTTCCAGCTATTCGGGAGGCGGCAGCAAGGGTCAGCAGATTGCCAATTATGCCTGCCAGTTTATCGGGAATCCTTATGTGCCGGGCGGAACAAGCCTGACGGAGGGTGCGGATTGTTCCGGGTTTGTGTGGAGAGTGTTTAAAGATTTCGGATATAGTGTGCCGAGAACCTCCTATTCTCTTCGGAGCGCAGGAACAGGAGTATCCTACAGCGAAGCCCAGCCGGGGGATGTGATGTGCTACGCCGGACATGTGGGGATTTATATCGGGAACGGCCAGATCGTACATGCCAGCACCCAGCGGACAGGGATCAAGATCACTGCTGCCACGTATAAGGAAATTCTTTCGGTGCGCAGGATTGTGTAACACCAACAGGAACCAGATAGAAAAGAAAACAGAGAAAGGGAACAGTATGTCGGATTTTGATGAAAAAGATTTGATGGAAAACGGTGAAGAGAAGAAGGAAAGTGATTATGAGGATGTATGCTTTATCTGCCGCCGTCCGGAGAGCAAGGCTGGAAAGATGTTTAAGCTGCCCAATAATATTACAGTATGTAATGACTGTATGCATAAGACCATGGACACGGTCAGCCAGTTTGATTATCAGGGAATGCTGAACAATCCTGCTTTTATGGATGATTTAAATAAAAATATGAAGCAGCAGGGTTTCCCTAATATCCGTTTTGTAAATATTACCGACCTGCAGGGAGAAGGAGGGATTCCCAATAAGCAGAGGATGAAAAAGAAAAAGAAGGCGGAAGGCGAGGAACCGGTTCTGGATATCAAAAACATTCCCCCTCCCCACAGGATCAAAGCCCAGCTCGATGATTACGTGATCGGACAGGAGCATGCCAAAAAGGTGATTTCCGTGGCGGTGTATAATCATTATAAGCGTGTTGCCACAGGAACTATGGATGAGATAGAGATTGAAAAGTCCAACATGCTGATGATCGGACCTACCGGATGTGGTAAGACATATCTGGTGAGAACCCTTGCAAGGCTTTTGGACGTGCCTCTTGCCATCACCGATGCCACTTCCCTTACGGAAGCGGGCTATATTGGCGATGACATTGAAAGCGTGCTTTCCAAGCTGCTGACCGCGGCGGAAAATGATACGGAAAAAGCGGAGCGCGGGATCGTATTTATTGATGAGATTGACAAGATTGCCAAAAAGAAAAACACTAACAGCAGGGATGTCAGCGGGGAAAGCGTCCAGCAGGGTTTGCTGCGGCTCTTAGAGGGTGCGGACGTGGAAGTGCCGGTAGGGGCTAACAGCAAAAATGCCATGGTGCCCCTGACGACCATTAACACCAGAAATATTTTGTTTATCTGCGGCGGCGCTTTTCCGGATCTGGACGAGATCATCAAGCAGAGATTGAAAAAACAGACTTCTATTGGATTTAATGCAGAGTTAAAGGATAAGTTTGACAAAGAAAAAAACATCATCAGCAAGGTTACGGTGGAGGATCTGAAGAAATTCGGCATGATACCGGAATTTCTGGGAAGACTGCCTGTGATCTACACATTGAGCGCTTTGGATAAGCCCATGCTGGTGAAAATCCTGAAAGAGCCGAAAAATGCCATTTTGAAGCAGTACCAGAAGCTCCTTGAGCTAGACGAGGTAAAGCTGGAATTCGATGACGGGGCGCTGGAAGCGATAGCCGAAAAGGCCATGAAAAAAGATACGGGCGCCAGGGCGCTCCGGGCGATCATTGAGGAATTTATGCTGGATATCATGTACGAGATCCCTAAGGATGACAATATCGGACGGGTGGTCATCACCAGAGAATATATTGAGGGAATCGGAGGACCTGTTATTGACATCAGGAGCATCGGCGGTGAAGCTCCGGCAGCCCTGCCTGATAAAAAACAATAACCATTTGTTTGCAATATCCATATAGTAAATAAAAAGACTGTGGGTTTATTATGACAGACAGGGAAAAGATTGTTTCTGATGAATATTATGATCTGGTCACTGATTATATTCCGCCATCATGGGGAAGCAGAACGGCATTGGATTATGTGATCCAGCCGATAGATGGCGAAATAGCAGTAACTTATGTGCTTGGAAGCCAGATCAGCCCGATCAACCTTACAGAATATACTTATCCGGTACTGCCCAAAGTATATGGGCTGATAAATATGGAGATGGGAAACGGACAGGGATTTGACCCTACACCGCTGATCTACAGCGGAATCACGCAGGTACAGAGGAACCCCTTAAATCTTACCGGAAGAGGAGTGGTTATCGGGTTCCTTGATACCGGGGAGCGTGTTATTATATTGTCAAGTCAGGGAGACTGTTTTTGTTCTCGTGAAAGCCATTGCCTGGGGCTTACTCCAAATTTGGTACGAAAAATCTTATGAAAATAGGATGCAGAATGATAGCCGGTTCTGGCACTTACAGTTTCCAGAGACAGATTTGGATCTGAGAGCATCAGTTCGCAGGCTTTTTGCAGACGGATGTTGGTCAGATACTGTAAAAAGGTAGTACCGGTTTCCTTTTTGAAGACATAGCTCAGGTAGCTGGGATTGATGGAAACAAATTCTGCCGTTTGCTCCAGGGAAATGTCTTCTGTATAATGTGCATTTATATACTCGCAGGCATTAGCTATTTTGGAGGAGTAGCTGGCATGTTCTGTAGGTGTAAAGGAATCATACCAGAGATTTCGTATTTTTTCCAAAAAGGAAGAAAAAGAAAGCTTGTCATTTACAGTTTCGCGTTGAGAATGATATAGCTGCAAAATAGTGTCAGCAGGAGGACAGATGCCTGCTGTCAGCGTATAGGCAGCGACTGATTCTGTAAATATGAGAAGAAAATTTTCAAATGGATCGGCGTTGGAATTGCAGGTAGTGCTGATATAATCCGAAATTCCATATTCAAACATTAATACACGGATTGCAGGTTGTAAGGTGTGTAAAGTAATTTGAGAAGAAATCTTCTCTTTAAGGGAGGCGTTAATGGGTACCAGAGAAAGGATCAGGTCGCATAACGCCTTTTGCAAATAGATAGAAATGTCCAAAATAACCGCAGATGGTTCATTGTCAGCCCAAAATAGGGAAATACCGCAGGCTGCGTTGGGGAATATTTCGTGAAATAGGTCATAAATTTCCTTTTTTTGAATTTGGGCAGAGTAATTTAGCAGAAAAATACTCCAGTTATTCTGGGAAAAAATATAGCAGCATTCAAAGTAGGCAGTAATTTGTTTTTCTTTTAGTTCCGCTTCTTCAAAAGAAAGGGGAACCGTGCACAGTGCAAAATTGGGATTAGAAAAAAGACGATTGATTTCTGCCGGAATAATATCCTGCCGGAGTGAATAGTTTCCCTGAAAAAGCAGCATTTGGATTTTCATCAGGGCATGCCGGTGTTGTGTCTGCAGTTCGTCAGATATTTCTTTAAGACGCCGGATCAAATAGATTTTGTCAATAGGTTTGGTCAGATAGTCTGCTACGTGAAGTTTCAGGGCGCGTTTTAAATATTCATGATCTTCGTAACCGCTTACGATAATAAACCGGCACAGGGAATGAGTCTTGGAAATCTGTTCCAGCATGGAAAGACCATCTATTTCAGGCATATTGATGTCTGCAATAATCACATCTGGGTGCCAATCAGAAATTTTGTCCAGAGCATCTACTGCATCCATGGCAGTTACTATTTCAAGAGCTATTTCTTTTTGGTTTTGGAGCATGATCTCCATACCTTTCAGGACGATATATTCATCATCAACCAATAATATTTTTAATTTCATATTCATCCCTCTGTTTTTCGCTTGTATTCCATAAAATTAATGAGTTGCTTATGGATGCGGACGCTGCATGTAGTAAATATATTTTCTTCACTTTCAATGGTAAAGTGGTAATCCTCGCCGTAGAACAGCTTTAGCCGGTCGCTGATGTTAAAAATACTGCGTCCGTTATTTTCACTTTTCATACAATCCCGATCTTTAGGATGTTCCAAAAGGTAATGCAGCTCTTCCAGCCGTTCCGGTGATACGCCGGGTCCCGTGTTGGTGACGATAAAGACCAGATTATCGTTTTCTTCCTGTATTTCAACGGTAATGTGAATGAAATTTCTGCATTTGCTTACATTATGGGAAAATACATTTTCTACCATACTGAATAATACAAATTTGGGACAACGCCACTTTTCATCCAATTCACATAATTTCCAATGGATATCAAAGCGGTTTACCAGCCTCTTTTCCTGGATGGAAACATATTGCTTCGTCATTTCAATTTCTTTACTGACCGGTGCAAGATATTCCCGGGAGAGGCAGTAACGCATCAGGTTTCCAAAGGAATAGGCAATATCGGCGATCAATTCCTGCCCGTCTGCTTCTGCGATCATTCGGATGCTTTCTAATGTCCCATAAAAGAAATGAGGATTTAACTGAGTCTGCAATGCTTCAATCTGGGCATTTTTTAATTGAATTTCATTGTTTAAAAGGCTGGAAGAGAGGTTATTGATCCGCTTTGCCATTTGATTAAAAGCAGAGATCAGATCTCCGGTTTCATCTTTGGAAATCTGTCCTGCATAAGGAGAAAGATTATGGTTGTGCTGGTTATTCATATGCTCCGAAAGCCGGACAATATTTTGGAAAGGCTGCAATATCAGCAAAAACATCAGGATACTGGCACTGACCATTATGAGTCCGGTGACCAAAAGGCTTATGAGGAACGGACGGTAAGAAAAAATGGTTCCTGCTTCAGGTGTAATTTTGATCACTTGAAAAGTGCCATCTTCCAATTCTATGCTGCTTATGACACATCGGCTGCCTGCATCAGGGATGATCTGGGTAGTACTGCCGTTTCTGGCTTGGAAAATACCGTCTTTATATTGTGCAAGGTATGAAAAAGCGGATGGTGAAGAGTTGTACTCATACAAAAGCTTCTGGTCTAAGTAAATATAAATGGCGGAATCAGGGTTTTCCTCGGCGTAAGTGTCAAAAATATTACTATTATAGTTAAGCCGGGCAATGCCGGGAAAAACTGTCATGGGAGGATTGGAAAAACCAACATAAAAGGAAAAAGAAAGCTCATCGGTTTCTTCGTCAGCGTACCAGAAGCCATCGACCAGGGAAGGAAATAGGTCCTCGGCAATTGGGAGAGCTGACATAGGTTCAAAAAAATGTAAGAGCTCGGCGGCCCTTTTATTTTCAGCATAAATTGTTATGTCGCGCAAATTTTGGTCATAATGAAAAATGCTGGTAATCAGGGAGTAAAGCTGGCTGTTATAGGCATATATAATTTCTCGCTCAGAAGGATAAAATCCTTTGAGGAGTTTTAGCAGCTCGTAATTGGATTTTAATTGATTATAATAGTTTCGGGCACTTTCTAACTGGTTGTTCAAATAATTTTGTTCGATTATCAATGAATTTTTCTTTTCATTTAAATATTCTTTGGTTCGCTGGTCATTATGGTAATAGTAAATGATGCAGCTAAGGAGCAGGATTGGAATGAATATAGCAAGCAGGTAACAGATAAAAAAGCGAGTCTGGAGTTTGGTAATATGGATAGGCATGCTTTCAGTCTCCTTTGCTGAATTCTTAATTTAATTATCCTTGAAGCAGGAAAAAAAGACAAGAAAGAAAACAAGAAAAGAATGTGCAAATTTTTTAGAATTTATGCACTTTTTTTAGTTGCGAGAATTTAAAAAAGCGGAATGGGAAAAGAAAAACAAAAAGAGGCGGATAAATACCAAAGAAAATACACAGAAAGGCGGCAGAGAAAGGTTTGTGTACATTTTGCACAAAAAACGTACCATATTTTTAAAAATGTATGTGATGTTATAATGGACTAAATCAACCATGCAGATTTTTAAGGGGGTGTTGCAGACAATGAAAAAAAAGGATGCAATGAGAAAAGGATTTCGGAAATTCGGGAGACAGATAGAGCTTCAAGTATTTGCACTTTCCGGAGTGGCGTATCTTTTGCTGTTTTCCGTTCTTCCCATGTTTGGGATTATTATAGCGTTTAAATCTTATAAGCTTACTTCGGGAGTCAAAGGTATATTTAGTAGCGAATGGGTTGGTCTTAAGTATTTTATAGAGTTTTTTACAGACTACCGATTCGGTGAGTTGCTTCGGAACACCATAGCGTTAAGTACCCTTAAGATGATATTTGCTTTTCCGGTTCCTATTTTGCTGGCAATTCTTATATCGGAATGCCATAACAAACCTTTTAAACGGTTGATACAGACGGCCAGTTATTTGCCCAATTTTATATCCTGGGTGTTGGTTTATGGAATCAGCAACGCATTGCTTGCACAGAACAGCGGGGCAATTAATCAGCTTCTGGTAAAGCTGGGAATCATTGAAAAAGGAATTCCCTTTTTGACGGATCCCGGGCGTTTCTGGGGAACGGCGGTAGTTCTTTCTGTCTGGAAAAGCTCGGGATGGTGGGCAATCATTTTTCTGGCGGCTATTTCGGGAATAGACAGTACCTTGTATGAGGCGGCAAGCATAGATGGGGCAGGAAGGCTGAAACGGATCTGGCACATTACGCTGCCCGGTATCAAGGGCTCCATTGTTACAGTGCTGATCTTGTCCATAGGAAGCTTTCTGGGCGGCGGCATGGTAGGATCCAATTTTGAACAGTCATTTTTGATGGGCAATACGGTCAATAATGCTACTTCGGAAATTATCCAGACATATGCCTTTAAAATGGGAATGGCGCAAGGGCGTTTTTCTTATGCGACAGCAGTGGATCTGGTGCAGTCTGTTATTTCCATTCTGCTGGTAATCGTCAGCAACCAGGTGGCGAAGAAGGTATCGGGTGAAGGCTTGTTCTAAGGAGGGTGATCATGAAAAGAAAATTCAGTGAAGATAAAGCAGTGGATATAGTGGTTTATATTCTTCTGGGGCTGGTAGGTATTGTGACATTATATCCTTTTTATTATACCATTGTCTGTTCCTTTAATGATGGGCTGGATCTGATGAAAGGCGGAGTGTATCTCTGGCCCAGAAAATTTACACTGGCAAATTACAAACTGTTTCTGGAAGATGGGGACTGGCGTCATGCTTTTCTTGTCTCAGTGGCAAGGACGGTGGTGGGAACAGTGATGCGTGTGGGTTTTACCAGTATGTTCAGTTATGCCCTGTCCAGAAATAATCTGATGTTTAAAAAAGGATATCGCTTTCTGGTGGTATTTACTATGTATTTTTCCGGTGGCTTGATTCCTTTTTATGTTCTTTTGAGAAATTTAGGGCTGCTAAATAGCTTTTGGGTATATGTAGTACCGGGAATGGTGGATGCATTTTTTGTAATGACGGGAATTAATTTCTTTGCGGCTATCCCGGATTCCATGATTGAGGCGGCAAGAATTGACGGAGCAAGGGAATTCAAAGTGCTGACAAAAGTTGTTTTGCCTGTATCAAAACCGTTTCTTGCAACCCTGGCTTTGTTTTCGGCGGTAGGGCAGTGGAACAGCTGGCTGGATTCTGCTTACTATGTGAGGGACGCAAAGCTTCATACTCTGGCATATAAGATGATGACTGTGATCAACCAGAATCTGGCAACAGCAAATACAGAGGCTGCCGGACAGCTTTCTCAGGCAAATACAGCGACATCCTTTACAGTTCAGGCTACGGCAATGGCGGTATCCATGCTTCCGATCATGTGTGTATATCCTTTCCTGCAGAAGTATTTTGTACAGGGAATGATGATCGGGGCAGTGAAGGAATGATGAATGATTTTCTGGTAGTTCACCGGGAAAAACCGGTTTTAACTATAAATATAATCATGTAACAAGGAGGAAAAGGTATGAAAATGAAAAAAGTAACAGCAGTATTGCTGGCGGCAGCCATGGTGATGGGAACGCTTGCAGGCTGCGGCGGTAAAGACACGGATTCTGGTGTAGATCAGAGCAGTTCTGCAGATACCACCCAGAGTGCCGCTGAATCTTCTGGAGAAGAACAGGAAGCAAATGAGGAGGAAAGTGCACAGGTTGATTTGAGCAATGCGCCTACACTTACCATATTTGTGGATGAGACATGGTGGCCTTACGATAAATGGGAAGGAGCCGTGCCGGAAGAATTTGAAAAGCGGCTTGGTGTGAATATTGAGGTGATCAGGGCGGCAGATGATAATCAGCTTGCTTTGATGGTAGCTTCTGGAGATATGGCGGATATTGTCTGCTCATGGAGATATCAGTATCTGGCGGATTCTCAGGTGTGTTATCCTTTAGACGAACTTCACGAGACATACCCGGATGTGGATTTTGAAGTGGATCCAGTTTATCAGTTTGTAAATCAGGCTCCAGATGGTCATTATTATACGATTGGCTGTGGATTTTCCCCTGCTTATGATTATGATGAATACGACAAGATCTTGACAGAGGGTCCCGGATTTATGTATCGGACAGACATTGCGGAGGAATTGGGCATTACTTTCAATACGTTAGAGGACCTGGATGCGGCTTTTGAAAAAGTACAGCAGGCTTATCCGGATTATACGGTATGTTCCTTTAATTCTGCCCATAAGTTCAATTGGTTAATGCAGCAGATGGGGTTGAAAAACGGCAGCTATTATGAAGCTGAGGATGGTACTTTGAAATGGTGGCTCCGTCAGGATGGGCTGCTGGATTACTATAAAAAAGTAAATGAATGGTACAGGAAAGGTTATATAACAGCAGAGAATTTTGCATATCAGTCAGAAGATGACACGAAAGAGATTTGTGTAGGCGGTACCGTATTTGCCAACTTCGGATATGACAACCATGCGGATAACTATAATACAGCTATTGGTGTAAATGGAGATGACTTTACCTTCTCTCTGGTGACAAATGAATTGAGTGATGGGGCGATGGCTTATGATTCCGGCTGCGGCGGTCGTGGTCTTTATATTACACGTTCCTGCACCGATGTGGAAGCAGCTTATAAGCTGTTGGCTTATGCTTATGGTGAGGAAGGCATGAAGCTTTTGATGTGGGGGATTGAGGGAGAAGATTATACTGTGGATGCACAAGGATATCCGACCTTCAATTATGATTTTCAGGGCGATAACAATGTGCTTCAGCCCAGGGGACTGAAATATTGGGGATGGCTGGTGCATAATGCCATTGTTACCAGCATTGCGGAAGCAAATTCTGATTCCCAGACAGCAGAAGACCGGAAGAACCTGACTGCACATGTTAACAGGAATCCTGTTATGGGTATGATCCGTTTTGAGACGGATTCTGATGAAGCAAATATCAACAGCAAGATTAATGAAATGGTCAATAACCAGAATACCAATATCTTTATGGCAGAATCAGAGGAAGCCTGTGAGGCGGCATTTAATGAGATGCTGGCTCAGGCGGAGCAGATCGGTATGAGTAAGCTGGAAGAATATGCAAATCAGACCTATCCGGGATTAAAGGCACAGTATGACGAGATTCTTGCTGGTGCACAATAAAGCACAATAGGCATATCACCAAAAAGTTTTTTGAGGCGAGGGGGTTAGTGCTCCCTCGCTTTCATACTATTTGATAGTTTTAAAGAAAAATGTGACTGTAAAACAAAAAATCATTGAAATAAAATGAGTTATGGGTTTTTCAAAATAAACAGGAGATATCAGAATGAAAAAAACAGCATTAGAAACAAAATTGATTGTGCGGCCGCTGGTGGGCTGCCTGACGCACACGCATTTCTGGGAAGGACCTTGCCGTGCGGGGATTCCCTCAGAAATGACCATTGAAAAGGAGACTGTTGCCGCTGACAAAGGCTTTGAAAGCGCGGTGAAAGCTCTGGAGAGGGCAACGGATGAAATCGAATTTCTGGATCCCATTGATGTGAGGTATACAGAAAACTTTGTAGTGGGGGAGGATATTTTTGCCAAGATTGAAGAAGACCTTGATAAGGTGGATTTTTTCCTCTGCATGAATTGGCGCATCCCTAAGCTGGAGAGATATAAGAAAACGGTAATGATTATGCAAAATGGAAATGAAGGAATTGATTTCGCAGCCTATTGCAATTCTATTGGGGTGGAAGCTTATGTAGCCATGGATATCAAGGATCTGAACGAGATTGCCCATGCGTTGTGGGTGAGGAAAGCGGTTGCCAATACCAGGGCTCTTGTGCTGACCGCAGGGGGACTGCCCACTTTTGGTATGCAGAGCTTGATCAGGGATCCGGAGATTATCAGGCAGCGTTATGGAATGGAAATTATTAAGCTGCCCTTTTACGATATTTTCCCTTATATGGATCAGATTACTGATGAAGAAGCCAGACCGATAGCAGATGAGATTGTCAATGGTGCATTAGATGTAAAAGTCAATGTGGATTGGTTTATCAATGATATCAAATATTATTTAGCGGCAAAGAAAATGATGGAGATATATCAATGCAATGCATTTTCCACGGCGTGTCATGAGCTTTGCACCTCAGAGATTCCCCAAAATCGCAAATTTACTCCCTGCGTTTGTCATTCCCTTTTGAAGGGGGAGGGGATTCCCAGCGGATGTGAGGAGGATTTGAATGCGCTGCTTGCCATGACAATTATGCAGTACACTGCATACAGACCAGCGTTCATGGGAAATCCCAATATGGAGAGCGAGGAGATTTTGAGAATCCATCACGCGGTACCAGCCCTTTGTATGAATGGATATGGAACGAAGCCTCTTGCTTATAAGCTGTGGGCTTTTACAGGACAGGGCTTTGGTGGAAAGCTGCAGGTGGATTTTACGGAAAATGAACAGGATGAGATCACGCTGGGCAGATTTAATCCTCAGGGAGATGCTATGTGCGTAAAGGTGGGCAAGGTGCTCCGTTCAGAATATCAAGAAATATATTGTAGTCCATATTATTATATTCAGATGGATAATGTAAGAAAGTTTATGCATAATCTGGCGCATTTTGGTCATCATCAGGTTTTGGTTTTTGGAAATTGCATGGAGATGTTAAAAGAAATAGCAAAAGTAATGCATTTTAACATCTTGGAGGGATAAAAGGAGAATGATATACCTTAACAATGCTGCCAGTTCCTGGCCTAAGCCTGATTGTGTCAGGGAAGCGTTTTTTGATTGTTTAACGATGCCTCCTGGTGGACAGCTGCGTAGCAGTAATTTGACAGAAGGTGGAGATTCATTGAATAAATGCCGCAAGAGTCTGGGAAGGCTTCTGGGCGTCAGGGACTGGCAAAGGATTTTCTTTACGTCTGGCGCTACGGAGGCGGCAAACTTATTTATTCAGGGGATGGAATGGGAAGGTGTTCACGTCTTAGTGACCCAGACAGAGCACAACAGCATCCTGAGACCCATATGGAATCATTCATCACTGCGGGAGAAGGTTACGGTACTGCCCTGCAACAGGAAGGGATATGTGTCTGTAGAAAATATAATGCATGCGGCACCGGAAAGGGCAGTGGTATTTAT
>ERZ808054.1432-NODE-1432-length-13597-cov-4.773003_pt1 | contig 13597 bp, 11 predicted proteins | sample MGYA00380201_ERZ808054 | MGnify/ENA primary metagenome ERZ808054 (study PRJEB31490, sample SAMN06133419) | mouse gut metagenome | isolation source: Z5_2 | host: mice | place: China: Chengdu | collected 2015-05 ... | reverse complement strand
TTTTGAACCTCCTCAATTATTTTGTTTGGGGTAGAAGCCCCCGCTGTGATGCCCACCAGTTCTACAGAATTAGGTAACTCTAATTGCAGGTCTTCCAGTGTTTGTATATAGTAAGTATTCTCACATTCACTTCGGCATAGTTCGTAAAGCTTCCGTGTGTTGGAACTGTGAGTACCACCAATCACAATCATAACGTCAACTCTGGCAGCCAGTTCGATCGCTTCCCTCTGACGTTCCTCCGTTGCGTTGCATATAGTATTCGCAATAAATATATCATAACCTTTTTTGCGAAAAATTTCAACTAAATCTTGAAATTTCTTGTAGTTAAATGTCGTTTGTGACACGATGCACAGTTTTTCGCCTTTTTTCGCCTCAAAATTCTGTGCCTGTTCCGGTGTTTCGATCACTGTCGCCGGGCTTTTTGTCCATCCTTTGGCGCCCTCCACCTCCGGATGACCGTCATTTCCTATAATGATGATGCGCCGCCCCTGCGCGGACTGCTCCTGCACGATCTTGTGGATGCGTTTCACAAACGGGCAGGTTGCATCAACATACGCAAGCCCCTTCGCCTCCAGCAGACCATAAATCTCCTCCGAGACACCGTGCGCACGTATGATCACCGTCCCCTCGGTCAGCCTCTCCAGCTCGTCCCTGTTCTCCAGCACGGTCACACCCTGTTCCTCCAGTTCCTTCACGACCGTTTCATTGTGCGCGATCGATCCGTAGGTGTACACTTTTTCGCCTTTGTGCACTTGCTCATACACCTGTTCGACAGCCCGCCTGACCCCGAAACAGAAACCGGCAGACTTTGTAACGACTACCTCCATGCCTATTCCCTCCGCGCCTCGTCACACAGCCTGATGATCGCCCGTGCCACTTCCTCTATCGTCATGTGGGAGGAATCCAGCAGCACTGCATCCTCAGCCTGGCGCAGCGGGGAGATCTCCCGATGCATATCCTGATAGTCGCGGTCTATGATGTCTTTCTCGATCACGTCAAGGTCACAGTCCTGTCCCTTTTTCTTTAGCTCCTCATAGCGTCTCCTGGCTCTCACACGGCTGTCCGCGGTCAGATACACCTTCACGTCGGCGTCCGGCAGGACACACGTTCCGATATCCCTGCCGTCCATGACGACATTTTCCTTCCTGGCAAGCGCCTGCTGAAGCTCCACGAGCTTTCTCCGCACTGCTATGCTGCCGCTGCTTGCAGATGCCATCTTGCCGACTTCCTCCGTGCGGATCAAGCCGTTTACGTTCCTGCCGCCCAGCCACACGATCTGCTCTCCGTCCTCGTAGGTGATCGTCACCTCCACATCGGGAACCGCACTTGCGATGCGCTCCTGCTCATCTGCACCGATCCCCTGCTCGATGAAGTACAGCGCCATGGCGCGGTACATCGCCCCGGTGTCGACATAGATGTAACCCTTTCGCTCTGCGACCAGTCTGGCGATCGTGCTCTTCCCTGCCCCGGCAGGTCCGTCGATCGCGATTGCAATATTGTTGCTCATCTGTTAGTTTCTCCTATCATCCACAAAATTATGTAATATTTCCCTGCATCGATCCTTTGTTCTAGCCGGACGCCGCGCTCAGCCCCGCCAGATGCCCCGTCGACCATGCGATCTGAAGGTTGAAGCCGCCTGTAAGCGCATCGAGATCAAGCACTTCCCCCGCAAAGTACAGCCCGCTCACAAGCCTGGACTCCATCGTCGAGGGCGACACTTCGCTGGTCGCCACACCGCCTTTGGTGATCACCGCCTCATTGTAATCCCGCACACCCGTTACCGTGAGCTCCATGCGCTTGACTGCCCGCACGAAACGCTCCCGCTCCGCCCTTGTGATCTCGTTGACCCTCCTGTCCGGATCGATATCCGCCAGGAGCGGCATGACCGGCACCAGCTTTGCGGGAAACAGACCGCCGATCACATTCTTGAACTGTTTGTTCTTATTGTCATCAAAATCCCTGAGGATCCGCTTGTCGAGCTGTTCGTGGGTGAGTGCCGGCTTCAGATCGACAAAAAGCTTTGCATCACCTGCCGCATCCTTGCCGGCGCTGTGCACATAATAACTGCTGGCGCTCAGGATCAGCGGTCCGCTGACACCGTAATGCGTGAACAGCATTTCCCCGAGATCCTCATAGATCTGCTTACCGTTGCACTCAAGACTCACCCGCACATTTTTTAAGGAAAGCCCCTGCAGCTCATGGCACCACGTCTCCTTCACCGAGAACGGCACGAGCGCCGGCATCGTCGGAATGATGCTGTGGCCGCACGCGCTCGCAAAGCGGTATCCGTCGCCTGTCGAACCGGTCAGCACATAGGAGCATCCCCCTGTCGCTACGATCAGCCTGTCCGCGCAGATCTCTGTCTTTTTCCTGGCGTTCCTGTCATACACCTCGATCCCGGTTATCCTGGCAAGACAGGTCTGTTTCCGCCTGCCGCTCCGCTTTTTCTTATCATATTGATCGTCTCTTTTGTGTACTGCCCCGGCATCGCCGCCGCTGTCCTCCTCCATCTCGAGCGGTGCTGTGCGGACTGCTCTCACCTCAGTGTTCAGCAATACCTGTACACCGCGCCTTTTCAGCTCCTGCTCCAGCGCCCTGATGATGTCGGAACTGTGGTCGGACTGCGGAAATACGCGCTGCCCCCGCTCGATCTTTAGCGGACAGCCCGCTCCCTCAAAAAAATCCATGACAGCACGGTTGTCAAACCCGTACACCGCACTGTACAGAAATTTTGCGTGTTCCATCACGCTCTGAAACAAATCCTCGACTTCGCAGGCATTTGTCACATTGCATCTGCCTTTTCCCGTGATGAACAGCTTTTTTCCCAGTTTTTCATTCTTCTCGATCAGCAAAACCCGGCTGTCGCCCGCGCCTGCCGCAGCGACAGCCGCCATCATTCCCGCAGCCCCGCCGCCCACCACTACGATGTCCACTGCTGTTGACTCCTTATCATCATATCCTGTATCCTTATCTCCTTCTCCGCTGTCCCATCTGAGCCTGCAGCGGCGTGTTCAGCATATCCTCGTCGATAAAATTGATCTCATCCTTCAAATAGACCTGATAATTGTCCCACGCCTTCTCGAGGGATTCCAGACTCCATTTCACCTCGTCAGGTCTGCGCAGGCACAGCGCCACCACCAGCGCGTTGATCAGACTCAGCGGCGCCACGAGCGAATCCACGATCGACACCATATCACTCCGCGCCAGCAGATTGCACGCCGAGTAGAGACACATCGGCGAGTGGATCGTATCTGTCAGCGTGATCACCTTTGCGTTTTTGTCATTTGCCATCTCCATCGCCTTGAGGGTCCGCATCGAGTACCTGGGAAAGCTGATGCCGATCACGGCATCCTTCTCATTGATCCTGAGCATCTGCTCAAAAGTCTCCGATGTGCTGGTCGAGTCGAGCAGGTAGACATCCCCGCGGATCATATTGAGGTAAAAGTGCAGAAACTGCGCCAGCGGCTTGCAGCTCCTGATCCCGATGATATATACATGTTTCGCTGCCAGGATGATATCGACAGCCGCCTCAAAGGACTGCACGTCGATGTGCTCCATCGTATCTTCGATCTTTTCGATATCGGCGCTGAGCACCGACGTCAGAAGTTCAGCCTGCGTGCTCGTCCCGTACTTGGCTCCGATCGACTGCACTGTATTCAGCTTCTTTTTGACCCACTCCGCCAACGCCTCCTGAAATTCAGGATATCCTTCATACTCCAGCGCATACGCAAACCGCACGACAGTCGCCTCGCTGATCCCGACTGCCTTCCCGAGCTTCGCGGCAGTCATAAAGGCTGCCTGCTCATAATGGTCAATGACAAACGTGGCAAGTTTTTTGTGGGACTTGCTCATCTTATTAAACTTCTCATTTATTCTTGATATGGTATCCCGTTTTGCGTCCATCAAAAATCCTCATCCTCAGCGCTTTTGTATCATCATGAACAGCTGTTATAGATATCCTGCAGTAGATCGATCGTCTCATCCTCAGTGAGGTCATAATCTCCAGTGAGCACCATACAGGCGCATCCGTGTATAAAGATCCACATTTTCATGAACAGGCCGCTCGGATTCTGACAGCCGGATGATGCCGCCTTGTTGATCTCCCTGCTGACCGCCCCCGATTTGCCGTTTAAGAGCTCAAACAGCCCCCTGTCCCCCCGATGCTCTGACAGGAAAAGAAGCTGGAACAGTTTTCTCTCTTCCTTTGCATAATTTATGTAAGCAAGTCCCAGGTGTATAAACGGTGTTACCACCTCCGACTTGTAGTGTCCATAGTAATCACCGAAGGCATCGATCGCCCTCTGATATATCTCTGAATAGAGTTCGCCCATATTTGCATAAACCCTGAATATTGGCTGTGTGGAACATCCGATCTGTGCTGCCAGCTTTCTGGCAGTAACATTCTCTATGCCCTCCGCTCTTGCCAGCGAAAAGGCTGTCTCAGCTATTTTGTCCTTCGTAATCAATTCTTTCCTTGCCATTTCATCATCCATGCCTTTCTCACAGGTATACCGAACTGCGAAAGTATCGGGTTAAAGCCAACTTTAACCCGATACTGCCAAACAGTTCCGGCACTAATCAAACGGGGTATGCACCGTTCTTAGTGTCAGCCTGAGTCATATCAACCTTCTCCTGCTGTGCCTGACGATATTTAAAGAAATCGATCGCTACCTGAGGGAACAGCGCATAGGACAATACATCCTCATCCTGCTGCTTCCACTCCTTCATCTCCTCCTCGATCTTCTTTAACTCGTTTGGAAGCTTATCTGCCGGACGGCAGGTGATGATGGTCTCCTTCTCCTCCGCTGAGAGCACCTTATCCTGAACTTCCTTATTGAACGGCTTGACTGTCTGACCGTACTCTCCGTGGAGAACTGCCTTCGTCTCCTTCGTAGCCATCTTGTAGCGCTCACCCATAAGCACATTGAATACAGCCTGTGTGCCGACGATCTGAGAGGACGGTGTGACAAGAGGCGGCTCGCCCAGGTCCTTGCGCACCCTGGGGATCTCCTGCAGCACGTCATAATACTTATCTTCCGCGTTCTGCTCTTTCAGCTGGCTCACCATGTTCGACAGCATGCCGCCCGGAACCTGGTACATCAGTGTCTTGATATCAACGCCGAGCACCTTCGGATTGAGCAGTCCGCTCTTCAGGCACTCCTCCCTGTAAGGTCTAAAGTGCTCCGCGATCTTTGCCAGCAGGTTCTGATCGAATCCGGTATCGTACGGTGTGTTCTTGAACGTCTCCACCATAACCTCTGTCGCCGGCTGTGATGTGCCGAGCGCAAACGGTGAGATCGCACAGTCAATGACATCGACACCAGCCTCGACAGCCTTTAAGTACGTCATGGAAGCGACACCCGAGGTGTAGTGTGTGTGCAGCTGGATGGGAAGTTTCGTCGCGGACTTCATGGCTTTGATCAGCTCCTCAGCCTTGTAGGGAACCAAGAGACCTGCCATATCCTTGATACAGATGGAGTCCGCACCCATCTCCTCGATATCCTTTGCCATCTTCATCCAGTACTCAAGGGTGTACGCATCACCCAACGTGTAGGAAAGGGCGATCTGTGCCTCGCCGCGTCCCTCCCTCTTCTTGACAGTGTTCGCCGCGTTTACCGCACACTGCAGGTTTCTGAGGTCATTGAAGCAGTCAAAGATACGGATGATATCAATGCCGTTTGCGATGGATTTCTCGACAAACTCCGTGACGACATCGTCCGCGTAATGGCGGTAGCCCAAAATATTCTGTCCTCTGAAAAGCATCTGGAGCTTTGTCTTCTTGACGCCATCCCTGATCTTTCTGAGTCTCTCCCACGGATCTTCCTTCAGGAAACGAAGGGATGCATCGAAAGTGGCACCGCCCCAGCACTCTAAAGAATGATATCCGACCTGATCCATCGTCTCAAGGATCGGAAGCATGAACTCAGTCGGCATTCTCGTAGCGATCAATGACTGATGTGAATCACGAAGAACAGTCTCAGTGATCTTGATCGGTTTTTTTTCTATTTCTGACATTTCTATTCCTCCTATATTATATTCTCAACTTTTAAAATACACCGAAGATCGCCATAAATGTTCCGGCTGCCACTGCTGTACCGATAACACCTGCAACATTCGGTCCCATGGCATGCATGAGCAGGAAGTTTGTCGGATCTGCCTCCGCACCAACCTTCTGTGAAACGCGCGCTGCCATAGGAACGGCTGAAACGCCTGCCGATCCGATCAGCGGATTCACCTTGCCCTTCGTCAGCGCACACATCAGTTTGCCGAAGAGGACACCAGCCGCCGTACCGAACATAAATGCGACAAGACCCAGCACAACGATCTTGATGGTACTCCAGTTCAGGAATGCCTCCGCGCTGGTCGTAGCGCCTACAGATGTGCCGAGCAGGATCACGACGATGTACATCAGTGCGTTGGAAGCTGTCTCCTGGAGCTGTCTCACCACGCCTGACTCCCTGAACAGATTACCCAGCATCAGCATACCGACAAGCGGAGCCGTTGTAGGAAGGATCAGACATACCACGATCGTGACAACGATCGGGAACAGGATCTTCTCAAGCTTGGAAACCGGACGCAGCTGCGCCATCTTGATCTGTCTCTCCTTCTCCGTCGTCAGCAGTTTCATGATAGGCGGCTGGATGATCGGCACCAATGACATGTACGAATACGCCGCCACTGCGATCGGTCCGAGCAGACCTGTCTGTCCAAGCTTGCTGGCAAGGAAGATAGAGGTAGGGCCATCCGCACCGCCGATGATGGAGACAGCCGCTGCTGCCTTGTCATTAAAGCCGAGAAGGATCGCGCCAAAGTACGCCGCAAAGATACCGAACTGAGCTGCCGCACCGAGCAGGAAGCTCTTGGGATTGGCGATCAGCGGTCCAAAGTCCGTCATGGCACCCACGCCCATGAATATCAGGGATGGGAGGATCGCCCACTCATCCAGTAAATAGAAATAATGCAGTAAACCGCCAGGTGTGCCGTCCGCACCGATCGGTGCCATAATGTCGGGATAGATATTAACCAGCAGCATACCAAACGCTATCGGTGTTAACAGAAGTGGTTCATACTGCTTCGCGATAGCAAGATAAAGAAATATACAAGCAACAAGGATCATGATCACATTTCCGCCGGTGATGTTGAAAAATGCTGTCTGATGGATCAGATTGTTCAATGTATCTGCTATATATGACATTTTGTTGACCTCCTATTTTATTTTCCAGAGCGCTGCCGCGCCCCGAGAACTGTCCCGCGACAGCTCCTTAGTTCAAAGTTGCAAGCAAAGCACCTGCTTCAACAGAGTCGCCAACTGCCACATCAACACTTGCCACTGTACCGTCCTGAGGCGCTACCACAGGGATCTCCATCTTCATAGCCTCGAGGATCACGACCGCATCCCCTCTCTTTACAGCCTGTCCGACACTCTTCTCGAGTTTGAACACCTTGCCTGCAGCGCCCGCCTCGATGCGGATGCTGCCCGCTGCACTTGCGCTTGCCTTCGGCGCTGCCGCTTTGGGAGCTGCCTTCGGTGCTGCCTTGGGAGCCGCTGCCGCCACAGGAGCCGCCCCGGAGCCTGTGCCTTCTTCTACCACAACATCATATACGTTGCCGTTAACGGTGATTGTATAATTTTTCATTTTAACTTCCTCCTATTGATTCATTCCATTATATCGCATTACTTTTTCCAATTTTTTGTGCTTGCCCGTCTGATGCTCCTCACCTGGAAACCTTCCACGCTCGTTCCCTCGTACGCCGCGATCGCTGCTGCCATGACTGCCACAAGTTCCATGTCGTCGGAGAGGTCTTCTTCCTCCTCCTCGACTGCAGGCGCTGCGGGAGCGGGAGCAGGTGCCGGCGGAAGTTCCGCTTTCTTGGGAGCCAAGGAAGCCTGGATCTTCGGGATCACTCCAAATGCGGAGATGATGAAGCTGATCAGGATCAGTACCACAAACACAGTACCCATACCGAGCAGTGTGTTGAGCGCCGCCCTCGTCATCAGCTGTCCCTTTGTCTGGTCGAGATTCAGCGTGCACGATGTCATCTCCAGATAGATATCATTCGTAAATATTAATTCTACCGAACCGTTTTCTTTCTCACCGATCACAGGAACCGTAACGATGATCGTGTCGCCATCGACAACAGAGGTCGGTGTGCCATACTCCGTGATGCTTACCATGGTATCAAGACCTGTCTGGAACGATGACAGCGCACCATTTACCGCCTTGCCCTCACACATAAAGGAAGGGTCGCTGTAATACTGCGCGTACGTCGATGCAAACAGATCGCCGAGCTCAATATTATTGTAATTCTCAAGCATCACATCGACATCTTCCGCTTCGATCAATGCTTGTGTGAGCTTGACAACCTGTTCAGCCCTGTTCCTCGCCGAAGTCTCCTTGCTCTGCTGAAATTCACTGGAAGCCTCATCTGAGCCGCACGCTGTCAGAACGAAAACGCAGGTAAGCATTAATAGTAATCTCGCAAATTTTTTCATATTAACGTTCACCCTTTCTTAGACCGTGCCATGTTTTTTTGACGGACGATCCTCTCTCTTTGTAAACAACATCTCAAAGGCGCCGATCACATATTTCCTTGTATCTGCCGCATCGATGATCTGATCTACATATCCTCTCCTTGCCGCGCCGGCTGCACTCGTCTGGAGCGCCGCATACTCTGCTGCCTTCTCGCTGATGACGTCCGCGCCCTGTCCCTCGTACATGATCTTTGCCGCGAGGTTTGCGTCCATAGAACCGATCTGTGCATCCTGCCATGCGATCGTGAGATCTGCCCCGATCGATTTTGAGTTCATCGCGATATATGCGCTTCCCAGCGCTTTTCCGATCACAACGTTCACCTTGGGCACCGTGGCATTTGCGAAAGCGTATGTAAGCTTCGCCACTGCCTTCGCGATGCGCTTCTCACTGCACACCGTCGCCTCATAGCCCTTCACGTTCGTGAGCGATAACACCGGAATGTCAAAAGCGTCACAGAAAGTGATGAGATCCGCTGCCTTCTCGCATCCGTCTGCCGACAGGACAGCGTCGTATTTGTCCGTGACCTCGCCCTCCGCGCTGTAAACCTCTGTGCGGTTCGCAACACAGCCGACGGTCATGCCGTTTAACTTGATAAATCCTGTCACCATATCCTTTGCGTAGTTTTCCTTCACCTCAAAGAACACGTTGTTGTCCGCGATCGTGGAGAGCGCGATCGAAGTGTCGCCTACGCAGTTTGCCAGATCTGCACAGACCCTGTTCAGGTCATCCGTGCACTCCTCATAGGAAGCGTCGTCCTCATTGTTCCCGGGGAGCATGGACACCAGCTCTCTGACCTTCGCGTAGATCGCAGCCTCATCAGCCACAACATCCACGATACCGCTCTCGCTGCTCTGGAACGCCGCGGACGCAGAATCGCACTTGGAGACGTTGTTCCCGTCAAGCGCATTGGGCGAATTCACAAAAAGCTTCGCCTTTGATGCTTCCATAAAAGTGAAATCCGTCAGTGTAGGGATCAGTGCCAGACCGCCGCCGCAGTTTCCAAACACTGCCGTGATCTGGGGGATCACCCCGGATGCGAGCGTCTGCTTCCGATAGATCTCGCCAAACGCGTTGAGCGCGTCCGTCGCCTCCTGGAGCCTAAGACCTGCGGAGTCGATCAGACCGATGACAGGCGCCCCTGTCTTCATCGCAAGGTCGTAGAGGTTCGTGATTTTTCTGGCATGCATCTCGCCGACGGAACCGTTCAGCACAGAAGCATCCTGGCTATACACGTACACGAGATTGCCATTGATCACCCCATATCCGGTGACAACACCGTCAGAGGGAGTCTCAGTCTGTTTCAGATTGAAGTCTGTCGCTCTCGCCGTGACAAGGGCACCGATTTCAACGAAACTGTTTTCATCAAGTAAAGATTCGATTCTCTTACTTGCTAAACTTGAAGTAGTACTCATTTTGTGACCTCCATTTTTATATTTTTAATTTTCATAAAATAACATTTTATGCGCAGTTTCAATATTTCGTTAGTAAATATTACTAAATACCCCACATAAAAACTGCGTCCATTTTAGTATAACATATATTATTCTATTCGCCTAGTAGATTTTTCACTTTTCCCTATCTTTTTTCTCGCGCCCTGACCGACTGCCTATATCAGCCACTTTTCGAGCACCCTGCGCACGCACCACTTTAAGTCGATCGCTTTCATATCCGCCGCTGCCACCAGCCGCAGGCGCTTCCACTCCCGGCTGCCGATCACATAACCGATGTAGCCGACCGTCTGTCCCTGTCTGACCGGCGCGGTGAACTCCCGCACCTTCTGCAGGGTGATCGCCACCTCCTCATCCTCATGCATCAGAAGCCCCTCCACGCCGGCGGCATCCGCGGCGATCTCCACCGGCACGCACATCCGCCCGCCGATCCTGCTGCTCTGCCCGTTGCTGACGACAATGTCCGCCGTCGCCCTGGCGGGGATCGCCACCTCGTCAAAACTGCGGTACTCGTAATGCGCAAGCCCGTACTCCATCAGTGTCCTGGTGTCACTCCACTTGTAAGTCTTGTGGTTTGGCCAGCCGCAGGCCAGAAGCGCCACGACGAACGTCTTCCCGTCCCGCTGCAGGGCGCCCACATAGCAGTACCCTGCCTTGTTGGTAAAACCCGTTTTTCCGGACAGTGCGCCTGTCATCATCCCCAGGAAGGCATTGTGGTTGACACAGGAAAAGCTTCTCGAACCAGACAGATCCGCAAAAGAGTGGTTTGACGTCCTGGTGATCTCCAGAAATGCCTCTCTCTGGGGCGACTTCGAGACGCAGTACGACATGACAAGCGCCAGATCCCTGGCGGTCGTCGAGTGGAACTTCTCACCCTGCACGGCATCCAGCCCGTTGGGCGTGATATAATATGTATTCTCGCAGCCGATCTCAGCCGCCTTCTGGTTCATGAGCGCCGCAAACTGCTCCACACTGCCGCCCACATGCTCCGCGATCGCCACCGCGGAGTCGTTGTGGGACTCCAGCATCAGGGAGAGTGTCAGATCCCGCAGGCGGTACTGCTCACCGCTGCGCATCCCCAGACGCACCTGGGGCATGGACGCCGCGTAGGAGGACACCTCCACCGTATCATCCAGGCTGGCATTCTCCAGCGTGACGATCAGCGTCATGATCTTCGTCGTGCTCGCCATTGCCATCTGCTCGTCTCCGCAGCGCTCATACAGCACCCTTCCCGAGTCCGCATCCATGAGCACCGCCGCCTTTGCGTAGAGCCTGAGATCCGTCTCATCCGCGTGGACGTAGACTGTCTGCCGCACCAGGATCGCGATCACCATGGCGACAGACAGCAGTATCAATTTTTTATCCCGCACATATTTCTTCATACATCTTCATTTCCTTATTATAAAGGTTCCATAAAAATATATGAAGCGAAACGGCGATTTAGTCCGCTCCGACCTTCGCCTTTGCATGAATCATATCGTATTCCAGTATGACATCATAACCGTAATTTTTGACTGTCGCCTGCATCTCATTTAAGAGCGCCTCAAAGCGCCGGCGGTCCGGTGCAAAGACCATCTCCCAGGAATATTTCTGTATCGCGATTTTGCACTGACGGCGTATGGTCGACTGTTCCGCCGTCTCCACCGACGCCGTGTACAGCACTCCCGGCGCCACCAGGAGCATATCATTTTTCTCCAGATACTCCATCGTGGTATCTGCCCCCATCTTCTCCCGCCAGTCCCTGACAAGTTCCGACGTGTCGAGCGCCTTCACGCTGTCCCACAGCTCATAGTAGTAATAATAGCCCTCCTCGCTCTTTTCGCACTGTACTACAGATTTATAATTCAACGTTGAGACCCCCGACTTCCATGTGCCGCCGCCGTACTCCTCGGGCACCTCGATCTCCCCGCCGTTGAGCAGGGCTTCCCTGCCAAAATCCGTCAGATACGGTCCGTCCTCACGCATCTCCCACGTCAGTCCCTCCGGTCCGGCTGCCGCGCCGGAGAGGTTTGCGCCGTTGAGCATGATCCCCTCATCCGAGTACAGCCAGTCAATGAAGTCCACAAGCCTTTCCTTGTCCGCAGCCTGCGAGCCGATCGCGATGATGCTGTCCTGGTTCCCATAGGGATAACAGCCGTAGGAATAGATCTGCATATCGCTGACCGGCGCCATCATAAAGCCCCTGCCCATCTCCTCCGTATTCGCGATCGTGTTGAAGGCAGATTTCCCCTGCCATGGCCACGGCGAGAAGAATATCTCCCCGTTTTTGAACTTTTCAAAGCACTGCTCATAGCTCTGGTTCTCCGACATCGGATCGATCAGTCCCATCTGGTTCGCTTCATAATAAAAGTTCAGCATGCGCACGTACACGGAATCGTCGTCGATGATGCTCTGGTAATCCGAGCCGTCCGCCTTTCCCAGCACCACCCCGTACTCGTCGTACCCGTACATACAGCAGGGCTGCTTGACGGCATTCATCATATTGTCGTCCCAGTCCTTGAAGAAGGAAAAGCCATATGTCTTCGCCCCGTTCTCCGCAGTCGGATGCCGCTCCTGCATCTGCTTTAGCACGGGAAGCAGGTCTTCTATCGTATCGATCTCAGGATACCCCAGTTCCTTATACAAGTCCCACCGGATATATGGTCCATACACCGGTTCGATCCCTTCGCTCGGCACGTTCGGTCCGTTGACAGATACCTGCGACGGGATCGCATACACGCCGCCCTGCTGCACACAGCTGTTCAGATTTTCGATCGCATCGGCGTACCTCATGATCGGTTTGTCCTGCAGATCCGCCTCCATATCATAGAGCAGACCCGCGTTCACCAGATCCTCCAGCTGACCGTTCACCCCCTTGCATATGATGAGGTCGCCGAGATTCCCTGCCGCCGCTCTCACCTCGAAAAGCGTGTCCCCGCCCCTGGCGATATTCGGCGCGATGATGTTCAGCTCCATATTGAATTTCCGCCTGACCACTTCCCCAAACCAGCCCGACTGGATCCCCTGATAATTCGCCGAATAGTCAAACACATCCACCACGATAAAGTCCTCGTACGGACAGTCATTTGCATCGAGCGATGTCAGATACTCCGAATTCCCCCTTATATCCACGCCGGAACAGCCTGAAACGCTGACGATATACATGATCAAAAGGCAGAATACTCCGATCCTGCACCGCCGTTCTCTCCTCATTCTCCAACCTCTTTCTCCGTTACGTTACGGTGCGGTGCGCACCGCACCGCCATTGACAATCCTTTTGAGTTCACTTATACTAATACTATATCAAATTGGCGGAACAATTCAATACATTTTGTATACCAATATACCAGGGAGGCAGCATTCAATGGAAACTTTGTTGATAGCTGATGATGAAAAGAACATACGCGACGGTCTAAAGTGCATCCTTGACTGGGAGGCACTTGGGTTTGCCCTGTGCGGCGAAGCTGCAAACGGCGAGGAGGCACTCTCGAGCATATTAAAAAACAACCCCAGCCTCGTCCTTCTGGATATCCGCATGCCCAAGCTCACCGGCATCGACATCATCCGCATCGCACGCGAACAGGGCTACAACGGCAGGTTCATCATCCTGAGCGGCTACTCCGACTTCTCCTACGC